>Ga0307374_10001757_pt1 | contig 39626 bp, 31 predicted proteins | sample OX3MG_FD_202532 | JGI IMG/M metagenome (GOLD analysis project Ga0307374, IMG submission 202532) | Soil microbial communities from Risofladan, Vaasa, Finland - OX-3 | ecosystem: Environmental > Terrestrial > Soil > Coastal area > Acid sulfate soil | place: Finland: Risofladan, Vaasa | collected... | reverse complement strand
GTGAACTCGCCATAGCCGTTGTTCTCGCACACGAAGACGACCGGCAGCGACCAGATCGCGGCCATGTTCATGCATTCGTGCACGAGCCCCTGGTTGAGCGCGCCGTCGCCGAAGAAGCACACCGAGACACGGCTTTCACCGCGCGTGCGCGCGGCGAGCGCCGCGCCGGTCGCCAAGGGGATGCCGCCGCCGACGATGCCGTTGGTGCCGAGATTGCCGTGCTCGAGATCGATCACGTGCATCGAGCCGCTGCGGCCGAGACCATAGCCCGAGACCTTGCCGAGAATCTCGGCCAGGAGCAGATCGGGCCGCGCGCCGCGCGCCAGGCAGTGACCGTGCCCGCGGTGATGGCTGGCGATGACGTCGCCCGGCTCGAGCGCGGCGCAGACGCCGACATTGGTCGCCTCCTGCCCGGCGCACAGATGTACGAGACCCGGCACCGCCCCGCCCGCGGCGAGTCGGCGAACTGCCTCCTCGAAATGACAGATGAGCAGCATCTGCCGATACATGGCAAGCCGGAGCGGACCCGGTCCCTCGCGCAGTCGCGACGGCATGGATGTCGGCACGTTCTGTCTCCCGGTTGCGTCAATCGGCGGTCGCGGTCGACATTTCGAATTCGGCGAGATTCTCGAACAGCTGGCGCAGCGTGGTCTTCAACGTTTCGATCTGTTCGTGCGACAGCCCCCGACGCACCAGCTCCTCGTAGCGCACCGCGATGTCGGTGCACCGGCGCGCAATCTCGGTCCCCTTCGGCGTCAGGGTCACGCGAACGGTGCGGTTGTCCTGGAGCTGTCGCCGCTTGGAGATCAATCCCATGCGGCTCAACTTGATCAGGGTGTGAGACACCGTGGACTGATCGGTCGATGTCGCCTCACAGAGGTCGCCGACCTTCGCCGTCGTGTCGCGCAGCAGCACCATCAGGATCCGCGAGCACATCGTATTGACGCCCAGCGCTTTGTACTCGGCATTGGCCTCGGTCATCAGCTTCGACGCCACGCGATACAGCAGGAATGGGACATGTTCGTCGAGATCGAGAATCATGACCGGACTTTGTTTCCCCCTGTGCCGTCGTTGCGACAGCTTGCCATACGGCGCATGATTGTTATCGCAACGGTACGAAAATACGAGGACAAATTATATTGTTTGACATTATATGAAGCATCATACAACGTATGCTGGCAGGATGCCGGAAAACGGGCCGGTCCCCGGTGGGATGCAAGGCCCTGGCGCGGCTTTGGGGAGGTACGAATGACGGGCATCGCTGGTGGCGCCTTCCGCCGCTCCGAATCTCGCCCGGCGAACCGCATGGCGCCGCACCGTCGCAACGCGGCAACACGCCTGTGGGCAGCCGGCTCCGACCAAGGTAGGGACTGCGCCGCGCGGGCATTGTCGGTGGCACAGCGGGAGAGATCGAGGATGGCCAGGACGGCGGCATCGAGTTTCGGCGTTGCGACAGTCACCGGAAATTTGCCGGTCGGCGCGTTTCACGTCAATCTTCCAGCCCGGTGCCGCGGGCGCGGGACCGCCGAAGTGGCGGCGCAGCGCTGAGCGGACCCGCGCGGGAGGATTGCCCATGGACGCCGCTGCCGGCCGGAAACGCTGGGCCGCCGCCTATCCCGAGCTTGGAACCGATCCGATCCCGATCGAGCCCTATATCTCGCCGGCCTATTTCGCGCTTGAGTGCGCCAACATCTTCCGCCGCGTCTGGCTCAATGTCGGGCGCGAGGAGGAGATACCCCATGCCGGCGATCATTTCGTCAAGGAGATCGCCGCCGCGCAAAGCTCGGTCCTCGTCGTCCGCGGCGGGGACGGCGCGATCCGTGCCTTCCACAACATGTGCGCGCATCGCGGCAACAAGGTCGTGTGGCAGGATCGCGGCCAGTGCGAGCGGTTCGCCTGTACCTTCCACGGCTGGTCCTACGGCCTGGACGGGCAATTGCTGCACGTGCCGGACGAAGACCAGTTCCACGACCTGCGCAAGCACGAGCTCGGCCTGACGCCGGTCGCCGCCGCGCTTTGGGAAGGCTTCATCTTCATCAATCTCGATCCCCAACCGCAACAGAGTCTCGCCGCCTATCTCGGCGATCTGGGCGAACGCCTCAAAGGCTGGCCCTTTGCGCAGAAGACCGCGTGCTTCGCCTATCGCGCCGAAGCGCGCTGCAATTGGAAGGTGGCCGTCAACGCCTTCCAGGAATCCTATCACGTGCCGTTCGTGCATCAACGCTCGCTGCCCGACAGCGCGGCAGGGCAAGGCAACCCGCTGGCGCATCCGCTGGCGATCATCCTGTTCCCGCTGCATCAGACGATCTCGATCTACGGCAACCCGCACACGCGCCTCAATCCGGTCGACGAGCTGGTGGTGCGGCACGGCCATTCCTACCGCAAGCGCGTGGTGTCGCAAGGCGACCTGCCGCCGGGCCTCAATCCCACGCGGCAGACCAATTGGGGCTTCGACATCGACGTCTTCTTTCCCAATTTCTTCATGCTGATCTTTGGGATCGGCGTCTATTTCACCTACAACTTCTGGCCGGTTGCGGTCGACCGGACGGTCTATGAGGTGCGGATGTACAATCCGCCGCCGCAGAACGCCGGCCAGCGCTTCGCGCTCGAATACAACCGCTCGATTCAGAAGAGCGGGCTGACCGAGGATCTGGCGACGCTCGAGAACACGCAGTCGGTGCTGGCGTCGGGCGCGAAGAAGCACCTCATCCTGCAGGACAACGAGATCGCGATCCGGCACCACTACAAGGTCGTCGACGGCCTCGTGCGCGCGCCGGACGGCTTTGGCAGGACGGCGTGAGCATGCTGCCGGAGCCGTTCCGCGATCTCGAACCCTTGGCGCCACACTGGTCGCTCGGGCGCGAGAGCGACCGGATGGAACAGCGACTGGCGAGCACGATGGCGGAGATCACCGAATTCTACGACGCCATCATGCCGCGCATGGATGCCATCCTCGCCCATCTCAACGAGCATCCGCTGGACGCGATGCCGGACGACGCGCGGCGGCTGCTCTGGCTTACGCTCTCGCTGGCGGAGATCGCGCCGGCCGTGCATTTCTACGGGCAACCGAGCGTCATCAACGGCTTCGACGCCCGCCAATTCCGGCCCGTGGACGTGCCCCATTTCACGCCGCCGGGCGAACCCGCGGCCACGCCGCCATCATCGCGACACGACAAGCCCTAGGGAGGACGCATGCGTACCAAGTCAGTGTTGACCTCCAGCGACGCCCAGAAAATGCTGGCCGCCTGCAAGGTCGAAGCGCAGAAGAACCAATGGGACGTGTCGATCGCCATCGTCGACGACAACGGCAATTTGTTCCATCTCGAGCGCATGGACGGGGCGCCGGCGATGACCGCGGAAGTGGCGGCGGCAAAGGCGCGCACCTCGGCTCTCACCCGACGGCCGTCCAAATTCATGGAAGACCGCGTGAAGGACCGGCCGGCCTTCCTCAATCACCCGGCGGGCGGGCTCTTCGTCCAAGGCGGCGTGCCGTTGCTTCATCAGGGCGAATGCGTCGGCGCGATCGGCGTCTCGGGCGTGCAGTCGCACGAGGACGAACAGATCGCCAATGCCGGCGCCGCGGCGCTCGGCTAGAGGCGGTCGGAGGCGCGCGGCGATGGCCACCGATCGGCCCGACGGCAGTTTCGACTACATCGTCGCGGGCGCCGGCTCGGCGGGTTGCGCGGTCGCGGCGCGCCTGTCGGAGTCCGGCCAGTATCGCGTGCTCCTGCTCGAGGCCGGCGAGGAGGACCGCAATCCGTGGATTCACGTTCCGCTCGGCGGAGCGCGCCTCTTCAGCAACCCGCGGCTGAGCTGGCTCTACGACAGCGAGACCGAACCCAATCTGCGCGACCGCGTGCTCTATCAGCCGCGCGGCAAGGTGCTCGGCGGCTCGAGCTCGATCAACGGCATGGTCTATATCCGCGGCAATGCCACGGACTACGACGGCTGGCGGCAGCGCGGTTGCGAGGGATGGGGCTATGACGACGTGCTGTCCTATTTCAAGAAATCGGAGCACCAGGAGCGCGGCGCCGACGCTTTCCACGGCGTCGGCGGCCCGCTGTGGGTGTCCGACCAGCGGGTGAAGCACGAACTGGCCGACGCGTTCGTCGCCGCGGCGCAGCAGCTCGGCATTCCCCACAATCCCGATTTCAACGGCGCGCAGCAGGAGGGCGTCGGCCATTTTCAGACCACGACGCGGAATGGCCGCCGCTGGAGCACCGCCACGGCCTATCTGCGGCCGGCGCGCGGGCGCAAGAACTTGACGATCGAGACGCGGGCGCTGGCCACACGCGTCCTCATCGAGGGCGGCCGGGCGGTGGGCATCGAGTTCCGCGGCCCCGCCGGGCTGCGCACGGTGCGCGCGCGCGCCGAAGTGATCATCTGCGGCGGCACCTTCAATTCGCCGCAGCTGTTGCAGCTTTCCGGCATCGGGCCGGGCGATCTGCTGCAGCGCCACGGCATCCCCGTCATGCGCGACCTGCCCGGCGTCGGCGCCAATCTGCAGGATCATCTCGCGGTCGGCATGGTCTTCAAGTGCCGCTCGCCGATCACCTTCAACGACCTGACGGCCGGCGCCTGGCGCCGTGCGGCGCTGCTGTTGCGCTACGGCCTGTTCCGGACGGGTCCGCTCGCCAGCAACGGGGTCTATGCCTGCGCCTTCCATCGCACCGACCAGCGCCTGGATCGCCCCGACATTCAATCGGTTCTGCTGCCCTGGAGCACGCTGGAGCGGACCAAGTCCGGGCTCAAGATGCACCCGTTCTCCGCCTTCAGCATCTTCGCCGTCCACATTCATCCCGACAGCCGCGGCTGGGTGCGGCTGAAGAGCCCCGACCCTGCGGCCGCACCGGCGATCCGCTTCAACTTTCTCGGCACCGAGCAGGACCGCCGGACGATCGTCGCCGGCATGAAACTGTCGCGGCAGATTGCCCACGCACCGCCGCTCGGCGCCGAGGTCCTGGAGGAGTTCCAGCCTGGCGCCGCCTGCGCCAGCGACGCGCAGCTTTTGGATTACTGCCGCGACCGGGCGATCTCGCTCTACCATCCCGTCGGCACCTGCCGGATGGGGCGCGATCCCACGTCCGTCGTCGATCCGCGGCTGCGCGTCATCGGGGTCGAGCGCCTGCGCGTCATCGATGCCTCGGTGATGCCGGAGATCATCTCGGGCAACACGAACGCGCCCACCATCATGATCGGCGAGAAGGGCGCGGCGATGATCCTGCAGGATGCCCATGCCCATTAGCCGATCGAGGCCGAACCTGCGGCGTCGGCGACAGCCGGGAAAGAGTGTGCGGAGATGAGCCGACCGGCGACGCGCATGGATGGCGCGAACAAGTTCAAGCTCGGGATCTTCGGCGCGAACTGCTCCGGCGGGCTAACGATGACGCGGGCGCCCGAGCATTGGATTGCGTCATGGGACAACAATCTGCGCGTCGCCCGGATGGCCGACGAGGCCGGCATCGAATTCCTTCTGCCGCTCGCGCGCTGGCTGGGCCAGCACGGGGCGACCAACACGCAGGGATCGACCTTCGAGACCCTGACCTGGGCCGCCGCGCTCCTCGCCGTCACGCAGGGAATCTCGGTGTTCGGAACGGTGCACGTATCGCTGCTTCACCCGGTGTTCGCGGCAAAGCAGATGGTGACCGCCGATCATGTCGGCAAAGGCCGCTTCGGATTGAACGTCGTGTCCGGGTGGAACGAAGGCGAGTTCGGCATGTTCGGGCTCGACCTGCTCGAGCATGACGAGCGCTATGCCTATACCGAGGAATGGGTGACGATCACCAACCGCCTCTGGAGCGAGAACGCGCCGTTCGATTTCAAGGGACGGTATTTCGATCTGCACGGCGTCCTGGGCGAGCCCAAGCCCTATGGCGGCGAGCGGCCGCTGCTGATGAGCGCCGGCTCGTCCACGGCCGGACGCGCCTTCGCCGCCCGCACCGCGGACTGCCTCTTCATGGTCATCGTCGATGTCGCGCGGCTGGCCACGGATATCGCGGCGCTGCGCGCCGCGGCGGAGCGGCGCGTCGGCGTCTATGCGAGCGGCCATCTCATCGCCCGCCCGACCCGGCGCGAGGCCGACGAGTATAACCACTACATCGTGCACGAGATGGGCGATTGGGAGGCGGCGGAATTCATGCTGGCGTCGCGCGTCGGCGGCCGGTCGCACTCCGTGCCGCACGAAAAGATATCGCAGTTCAAGGAGCGCTTCATCAGCGGCTCGGGAACGTTCCCGGTCGTCGGCAGCTTCGATGACGCCGCCGCGATCTTCAAGCGCCTGAGCGATGCCGGCCTCGACGGCATGGCGCTCGGCCTGGTCAATTACATTGCCGATTTCCCGCTGCTGCAGCACGAGGTGCTGCCGCGGATGGAGCGGTTGGGATTGCGCGCGCCGGCACCGGCGCCGATCTGACGCGCCACACTCGAGGACAACGATTTCGCAAGGGAGGTTGAAGATGAAGCAGGGCAATGACAAGACAAGCGCGCCGACGCGGCGCAAATTCCTGAGCACGGTCGCGGGTTCGGGTGCCGGTCTTACGCTCGCCGGCCGCGCCCGGTTCGCCCGGGCGGCGGAGCGCGCGCCGATCAAGATCGGCTTCCTCAACAGTTTCAGCAAGGCGTTCGGGCAGTACGGCAAATCCGCCTTCGACGGCATGAACCTCTACTTCGACCAGATCGGCTGGCAGAGCGCGGGCCGGAAGATCGAGATCGTCAAGGAGGACGACGAGATCAATCCGCAAGTCGGGCTGGAGAAGGCGCGCAAGCTCGTCGAGAGCGACAAGGCGCAGATCATCTGCGGTCCGCTCTACACGCCCGTCGGCATTGCCATGCTGCCCTATATGGCGCACGTGAAGACGCTGTGGATCGTGACCGGCGCCGGCAGCGTCGCCGCCAGCGCCGCCAAGATGCCTTACATGTTCCGCACGTGCTGGTCCACCTGGCAGGTCGCCGCGCCGATGGGCAAGTATGTCTATGATCACGTGGCCAAGGCGGCGGTTCTCATCAGCAGCGACATGAACGCCGGCCGCGACGTGATCGCCTCGTTCGAGAAGACCTTCGTTCCCGCCGGCGGCAAGGTGATAAAGGAAATCTACGTGGCGATGGGGACCAACGACTTCTCGTCGTATCTCACGGACATACGCTCGATGAATCCGCCGGCGGTCTACGCCTTCTTCGGCGGCACCGATTCCGTGCGATTCGTGAAGCAGTTCGCGGAATTCGGATTGAAGGACAAGTCCCGGCTGATCGGCTTTCAATCGCTGCTCGACAACGACACGTTGCCGGCGGAAGGCGACGCGGCCTTGGGCGCACTGTCATCGACCGTCTATACCGCGAGCCTGGACACGCCGGAGAACCGGGCCTTCGTCGCGGCCTATCGGAAGAAGTACCAAGTCGATCCAGGGATATTCGCCGAGGTCTGCTACACGACCGCGCGGATCATCGACGATGCGCTGCGCGCGACCGGCGGCGACGTCGAGGACAAGGACAAGTTCGCCGCCGTCGTGGCGGCGACAAAGATCACCGCGCCGAGCGGCCCGTTCCGATTCGACCCGACCAATCATCTCGCCATCGAGAACGTCTATATCCTCAGAGCGGACAAGATCGACGGCCGGATGCGCAACACCGTGATCGAGACGATTGCGGACGTTCGCGATCCCGATTCCAAGGGCAACTAGCCGCGTCGGCCGGTCCATCGCCAGGAGACAATCATCATGCAAGTCGGCCTCACCCGTGACGAGGCGCTCCGCATGGCGGAACGCATGCTCACCATGCGCCGGTTCGAGGAGAAGGTTTACGAACTGGCGCAGCGCGATCTTCTGCTCAGCATCTACCACCTCTACATGGGGCAGGAAGCCGCCGGCACGGCGATCCTCGAGGCGCTCGGACCCGGCGACAAGATCGTGTCCAATCACCGCAACCACGGCCACATCGTCGGCCGGGGCGCCGATCTCGGACGCTCCCTTGCCGAGTTGCTCGGCCGGTCGACGGGACTCGTCGGCGGGCGCGGCGGCACGTTCCATCTGTGCGATTCGGCCTTGGGATTCCTCGAGACCTCGGCGGTTCTCGGCGGCAACATCTCGCTGGCGACCGGGGCGGGCTATGCCCTGCGCCGGCGCAAGCAGAAGAACGTCGTCGCCGTGTTCTTCGGCGACGGCTCGCTCGAGGAAGGCGTCGCCTATGAGGCGCTCAATGTCGCGGCGATGCTGAAGGTGCCCGTCCTCTACATCCTCGAGAACAACAATCTGGGCGCCGTCGGCCTGCACGAGGGCGGGCTCGCGGCGGCCAACACCTCGGTCAAGCGGTTCACGCAAATCCCCGAGCTTTACGGCATCACGACGCGGCAATTCGCCGACGGCAACGACGTCGCCGGCATTCTCGCCGCGGCGCGGGAGGCGGTCGCGCAATGCCACGCCGGCGAAGGGCCGGTGTTCATGGAGATCGTCACAAGGCGCTGGCCGGGCGGCAACACGGTGATGCCGCAACTCGTCACCGGCGTCACCGACCTCGCCATGGCCTGGGGCGAGCGTCCGATCACCGGGGCGCACGCGGATTGGATCGAGCGGCACGATCCAGTCATCCGCCTGGCGCGCGACCTCGTCGGCGCGTCGATCGTCACGAAACCGGAGCTCCGGCAGATCGACGACCGGATCCGCGGCCGCGTCGAGGAAGCCGCGGCGTTCGCGGTCGGCAGCCCGTTCCCCGATCCGGCTTCCGCCTTCAACCACGTCTTCGCGTGAGAGCCACGTCATGAAACAGATGAGCTATGCCGCCGCCTTCGTCGACGGTCTTTATGAAGCGCTGGCGGCGGATGACCGGGTCAACGTGATCTCCGGCCATCTGCTGGGATTGGGGCCGCACCGGCTGCTGATGGACCGCGTCTACAAGGACTTTCACGAGCGCATCTTCGACGCGCCGAATTCCGAGGCGACCATGGCCGGTTTCGCCGCCGGGGCGGCGATGGCCGGCGACCGTCCCCTGGTCAATCTGACGCTCGCCAATTTCGCCTATCTCGCCTGGTCGCAGATCGTCAACGATGCCGCCGTCGCGCATCACATGTCGAACGGAACCATCACGACGCCGGCGATCTACTATCTGCTGCACGGCGTGCGCAGCGGCGGGGCCGCGCAGCACAGCGGCAGCCCGCAGGCGATGCTGTGGAACTGCCCCGGCCTCGAGATCGTGCTGCCGGCATCGCCCGCCGACGTGAAGGGTCTTCTGACCAGCGCCTTCAAGAGCGACAACCCGACCATCTTCCTGACGCACAGCAAGCTGCTGGGCGTCGAGGGACCGGTGCCGGAGGGACACTACGAAGTGCCGTTCGGCCGCGCCGAGATCAAGCGCCCGGGCCGCGACGTCACCATCGTCGCGACGTCCTATATGGTGGTGGTCGCGCTCGAGGCGGCCGCCGCGCTCGCGCGCGACGGCATCGAGGCGGAGGTGGTCGATCCCCGCACGCTCGTCCCGCTCGACGAGGCGACGATTCGCGAATCCGTGAAGCGGACCGGGCGGCTCGTTGTCATCGACGAATGCCCGCTGCGCTGCGGCGTGGCCGCGGAGATCACCGCGGTCGTCGCCGAGAAGGAGTTGCGGTCGCTCAAGGCGCCGCCGCTCCGCCTGACCCGGGCAGACGTGCCGATGCCGTTCAGCACGCCGCTCGAAGAGGCGCTCATGCCGAGCGCGGACAAGCTGGTCGCCGGCGTGCGAACGCTCTTGGCATAGGCCGGATGGCTCACGCTTGCCGGGCGGCGTTCCCCGCCCGGGTTTGGGACCTGATCGGAAAGTGACAATGGACATTTTGATCGTTGGCGGCGGCATCGGCGGATTGACGCTCGCGCTCAACCTCCATGCGTGCAAGATGCCGTGGCGTATCAGGGTCTGCGAAGCCGTGCCGGCGTTCCGGCCGCTTGGGGTCGGCATCAATCTGCTGCCGCACGCCATGCGCGAGATGACCCGGCTCGGTCTCAAGGAAGCGATCCGGCGGGTCGCGGTCGAGCCGCAGGAATTCGCCTATTTCACGCATCACGGGCAATTCATCCTGAGCGAGCCATGCGGCCTGCGGGCCGGCTATGACGTGCCGCATTTCTCGATCCACCGTGGCGACCTTCACGCCGTCCTCCATGACGCGTTCGTGGAGCGTCTCGGCCGGGACAAGCTGTTCCTCGACCACCGCTGCGTCGGCGTCGCGCAGTCGGCCGATCGTGCCACGGCTCATTTCGTCGATCACGACGGCAACGGCCTGCCGCCGCACGACGCCGATATCGTCATCGCCTGCGACGGCATTCATTCCGCGATCCGCAAGCAGTTCTATCCCGACGAGGGGCTGCCGGTGTTTCACGGCATCAACCTGTGGCGCGGCGTCACGCGGGCGCCGCCGTTCCTGACCGGCGGCAGCATCACGCGGATTGGCGGGCTGTTCACCACCAACAAGCTGCTGTTCTATCCCATTCGCAACGACATCGACGAGCACGGAAACCAGCTCATCAATTGGTCCGTCGAAGTCGTCACCGACACCCATGACGCGGTGGATTGGCACAAATCGGGTCGGCTCGAGGACTTCTTCCCGATCTTCAAGGATTGGCGCTTCGATTGGCTCGATGCGGCCGGCCTGCTGCAAAGCGCCGACTTCATCCTCACCTACCCCATGGTCGATCGCGATCCGATCGGGCAATGGACGTTCGGCCGGGTGACGCTGCTCGGCGACGCCGCGCATCCGATGTACCCGCGCGGCGGCAATGGCGGCGCGCAGGCGATCATCGATGCCACGACGATCACCGAGCTCCTGCGCAGCGGCGACGATCCCGTTTCCGCCCTCAAGACCTATGAGGCGCGGCGGATCGCGCCAACGGGCCGAATCGTCCTGGAGAACCGCACGGCGCCGCCCGATCTCATCATCGATACCGTCGAGCGGCTGACCGGCGGCAAGCGCTTCGAGCGGCTCGAGGACGTGATCAGCGCCGACGAGCTCAAGGCCATCTCGGACAACTACAAGCGCGTCGCCGGATGGGATGTCGCCTCCGTCGGCCGCCGATCGAATTGACGCCCCCCATCAAAGGATAAAGAGCGCCCGCATGACGCCCAATCCGCCGTTTCCGCCGACCGCCAAACCCGTTCCCGAGCGCGCGCGCGCGACCCGGGAACTTTTGAAATACGTGCCCCAAATCTCGCTCAAGGAGCGCGACCGCCGCTGGGACAAGGCGCGAAAGCGCATGCTCATGGCCGGGATCGACGCTCTGGTGTTCCTGGGCAACGACATCTACTGGGGCATGGGGATGGCCAATCTGCGCTACCTGCTTCAGGTCGATGCGCAGCTCGGTGCCTATGCCGTCTTTCCGCTTGCGGGCGACCCGGTCGTGTGGCACGGCGTCGTCCATATGAACCGCCCGACCAGCATGTATCTCTCGACCCAGGAATGGTTTGCCGACGTGCGGACGTATGGCGGGATGACGGCGATCGTCGACGAGTTGAAAAGCCGCGGGCTCGACCGGTCGCGGCTCGGCCTGGTCGGCTTTTCCTCGACCATCCAGACGACGCCGACCCTGCTGCACGATGACGTGGTGAACCTGGAGCGAATGCTGCCGCACGCGCAGCTCTCGGACGCGAGCGCGATCCTGCAGGACATGCGCATGGTCAAGAGCGAGGAGGAGATCGACATCCTGCGCTGCGCCGGCAAGATCGCGCGCAAGGTCGTCGACGCGATGGTCGCCGCGGCTCGGCCCGGCGTCACCGAGGCCGAGCTCTATGCCGACATGATCCGGACGCAGATCGCCAATGGCGGCGAGCCCAACGTCTTCAACCTGCTCGCGTCGGGACCGGTCGAGCATCCGCCGGAGGAACTCTGGCACTTGCTGCACGGCTGCGAACAGCCGCTCACGCCGACGACCCGCCCGCTGCGGCAGGGCGACATCGTCGTCGCCGAATGGCATACCAAATACGGCGGCTACCGCTGCCACACCGAGTACACGGTCTATCTCGGCAAGCAAGCACCCAAGGAGCTGCGCCGCATCTGGGACGTTTCGGTCGAATGTCTCGAAGCCAGCAAGGCGGCGCTGACCGCCGGCCGCACCATCCGCGAGGCGGTCGCGATGATCCGGCGGCCCGCCGAGCGCGCCGGCCTCGATTTCGTCGAGCTGGGTTTCCATGCGATGGGAACCGCCTCGCCGGAATTCCCGACGGTGGTCTATCGCGAGGGCTTCGGCAGCAACGCCCTCAACGGCCACAATATCGGCGAGTTCGTGCTCGAAGAGGGCATGACGTTCGGCAACAACATCGACCTGCACGACGCGCGCTGGAAGCCGGATGTCGGCTGTATGCTGTCGGACTTCATGGTGGTCCGCCCGCGCGAAGCCGAATGCCTGATCGGCACCCCGACCGAGCTCGCGCAGGTCGGATAGGCCCCGAATGGCGGTTGCGACGCCCGATCAGCCGGTCGCGGCGAGCGGCAGGGCCGTGCGGTACTTCACCTGTTTCAGGGCGAAGCTCGATTTGATGCTGGCGACGCCGCGCACGCGGGTCAGGTGGTCCATCAGGAACCGCTCATAGGCCGCGAGGTCGGCGGTGACGACGCGCAGCAGATAATCGGCATCGCCGGTCATGAGATAGCATTCCATCACTTCCGGCCGCTCGAGGATCGCCGTCTCGAAACGCTCGAGCGCCTGCTCCACTTGGCGCTCGAGCGTGACGCTGACGAAGACGCTCACCGGCAGCCCGATCGGCACGGGATCGAGCAAGGTCACATAGCGCAGGATCACGCCCAGCTCCTCGAGCTCGCGCACCCGGCGCAGGCACGGCGACGGACTCAGCCCCACCGCCTCGGCGAGCTGGACGTTGGGCACGCGGGCGTTCTCCTGAAGCGCCGCGAGGATTTTCCGGTCGATTGCGTCGAGCGCAACCTGGCGCAATTTTTCACCCATTTTATCCTCAAATGAGGCATGAAATTGCTATCACCCTAGCCGATGCGGCCCAATTCGCAATGACACGCCTGCCGCTTCCGCGCTATCGAATCCCATGGCCGTCACCGCCCGCCGCTCCTCGCCCGCCGCCGCAACCGACCGGCTTACGCTGCTGCGCGCGCTCGAGCGCAAGGTGCTGTGGCTCGCGACCTGGACCATCCATCACGCCAATCACGGGCGCGACAACCGCGACGGCTTGAAGGTCGGCGGCCATCAGGCGAGCTGCGCCTCGGCCGCCTCCCTGATGACCGCGCTCTATTTCCATGCGCTGCGGCCCGAAGACCGGGTCGCGGTGAAGCCCCATGCGGCACCCGTCCTGCACGCCATCCAGTACCTGCTGGATCGGCAGAGCCGCGCGGCGCTCGAGAATTTCCGTGCCCTGGGCGGCGCGCAATCCTATCCCTCGCGCACCAAGGACGTGCAGGTCGATTTCTCCACCGGTTCCGTCGGCCTTGGCGTCGGCGTCACGCTGTTCGCGTCGCTGGTGCAGGATTACGTGCGCCTGCACGGTCTCGGCGGCGAGGGCCGTCCGCCGGGCCGGATGATCGCGCTCATGGGCGATGCCGAGCTTGACGAGGGCAACGTCTTCGAGGCGCTGCTCGAAGGCTGGAAGCACGACGTGCGCAATCTGTGGTGGATCATCGACTACAACCGCCAGAGCCTCGACGGCGTCATCAACGATCACCTCTTCCAGAAGATTCAGGATTTCTTCGGCACGGTCGGCTGGAAGGTGGTGACGCTCAAATACGGCAAGCAGCTCGAGGCGGCCCTGGCGCGGCCCGGCGGCGCGGCGCTCAGGCGCTGGATCGACGAATGCCCGAACGATCTCTACGCGGCGCTGACCTATCAGGGCGGCGCCGGGTGGCGGCAGCGGCTCGAGGCGGATCTCGGCGCCGAGCCCGGCATCGCGCGGCTCCTCAACGAGCACGACGACGACGCGCTCCATCGCCTCCTGACCAATCTCGCCGGCCACGACATGGCGGCGATCGTCGCGGCGTTCGATGCCGCGACCGACGACGTGCCGCATTGCTTCGTCGCCTACACGATCAAGGGTTTCGACCTGCCGCTCGCGGGGCACAAGGACAACCATGCCGGGCTGATGAACCCGGCGCAGATGGCGCAGTACAGGGCGGCGCAGCGCATTCCCGACGGCGCCGAATGGGACAAGTTCGCCGGGCTCGACGTGCCGCGCGGGGCGCTCGAGGACTTTCTCGCCGCGGTGCCCATGGCCGAGCGGCCGGCGACCCGCGCCCGGACCGCGCCGCCGCTGCCCATGCCGAGCATCGCGCCGCCGCGCGCCGCGGAGATGTCGACGCAAGAGGGCTTCGGCCGGATCATGATCGAGATCGCCCGCGCCGGTGGCGATTTCGCCGCGCGCGTCGTCACCGCCTCGCCCGACGTCACGGTCTCGACCAATCTCGGCGGCTGGGTGAACCAGGTCGGCGTGTTCCATCGCACCGCGCATGAAGACGTGTTCCGCGAGCGCCGCCTGCCCTCCGCGCAGAAATGGGTGCTCGGGCCCGACGGCCGCCACATCGAACTGGGCATCGCCGAGAACAATCTCTTCCTGCTGCTCGCCGCGCTCGGCCTCGCCGAGGCGCAGTTCGGTGCGCGCCTGCTGCCGGTGGGGACGCTCTACGATCCGTTCATCGCGCGCGGGCTCGACGCGCTCAACTATGCCTGCTACCAGGACGCGCGGTTTTTACTGGTGGCGACGCCGAGCGGCATCACCCTGGCGCCCGAAGGCGGCGCGCATCAATCGATCGCGACGCCGCTCATCGGCATCGGTCAGCCCGGCCTCGCCTATTTCGAGCCCGCCTTCGTCGACGAACTCCACGCGATCATGGCATGGGGCTTCGATCACCTGCAGCGGCCGGATGGCGGTTCGGTCTATCTCCGGCTCTCGACCCGCCCGGTCGAACAGCCGCGCCGCGCGCTGAACGACGGGCTCGCGGCGGCGGTGACTGCCGGCGGATATTGGCTGCGCGAGCCCGCGCCCGGCAGCGATCTTGCCGTCATCGCCATGGGCGCCGTGGTGCCCGAGGCGATCGCCGCCGTGGCGCGGATCGGCGAATGGACCGCGCGGGCGGGACTCATGGTCGTGACCTCGCCCGACCGGCTCCACAGCGACTGGCTGGCATGCGGCGACCGGTCGCATGCCGCCCGGCTGCTGGCGCCGCTCGCCCGCGATGCGGCGCTCGTCACCGTGCTCGACGGCCATCCCTTGGCATTGTCGTGGCTCGCCGCCGTGCGCGGACAGCGCGTCGCACCGCTCGGCGTTGCCGCCTTCGGCCAGTCGGGCGACATCCCGGATCTCTATCGGACCTATGGCATCGACGCCGACGCGATCGTTGCGGCCGCAAACCGGCGGCTCGCCGAACCACGGTTTTAGCCATTGACGGTCGATGGGTATCTCGGAATAAAGCGACAGGAATTGGCACCACCACATCGCGCCGGCGATCCGGCCGGCGCTGCCGTCGCGCGGCACGCCCGCCTCCGTCGATCTCGACGGAAGCCGGAAAAAGATCGATCATCCGCCCGGCGATCGCTCCGACGTCCCGTTCGCGCGGGAGACGGGCGCGGCGACCGGTTCAACCGTCGGAGGTATCCATGAGGTTCGGCATTCAGTTCTTTCCGGACATCGGCCCGGACGAGAAATCGGCGGCGCAGTATTTCGACGAATGCCTGCGCCTTGCCGCGCTCGCGGACTCCTACGATTGGAGCCACGTGCGCACGGTGGAGCATTATTTCCATCCCTATGGCGGCTATTCGCCCAATCCCATCGTGTTCCTTACCGCGGTGTCGCAGCGCACGCGCAAGGCGCGGCTGGTGACGGGCGCGGTCCTGCCGGTGTTCAATCATCCGCTGAAGATCGCCGGCGAGCTCGGCATGCTCGACGCGATCTCGGGCGGGCGGCTCGAGGCCGGCTTTGCCCGGGCGTTTTTGCCGCACGAATTCGCCCGCTTCGGGATCAGCGTCAACGAAAGCCGCGATCGCTTCACCGAAGGCATGGAGCAGGTGCGGCTGCTGCTCGAGCGGGAGAACGTGACCAGCGAGGGCCGCTTCCACAGCTTCCGCGACACCACGTCGCTGCCGCGGCCGACGCAGAAGCCGCGCCCGCCGTTCTGGATCGCGGCACTCGCCACGCCGCAAAGCTTCGTCGAGGCCGGCCGGCTCGGCCACGGCGTGATGGCGATCCCGCTCGCGGTGAAGCACATGAAGGATCTGCTCGACCTCTACCGCAATGCCTGGCGCGAGGCGGGACATCCCGGAACCGGGCGGATCATGCTCGCGTTCCACATGTTCTGCCACGCGGACCGGGCGACGGCATGGGCGATCGCGCGCGACCCGATGAACCGCTATCTGCGTTCGATCGTCGCCGCCGCATCGGACTGGAGCAACATGACCTCCAAGGATTATCCCGGATACGAGAAGATCATCGCCGAGCTGTCGAAGGAGACCATCGACACCCAGGTCGAGAGCGGCGGCGCCTGGATCGGCACGCCCGACGAAGTGGCCGATCAGGTCGCCCGCTACCATGACGGCGTCGGCGGTTACGACGAAGCCTCGCTCCAGGTGAATTTCAATACGATCAGCCACGACGACGCCGAGCGCGCGATCCGGCTGTTCAGCGAGAAGGTGGCACCCCGCTTCGCCACAGCCTGACGCATTACGCGCCCGCAACTTTCGGAGCGGCACCACGGCCGCTCCGAACGAGTCTTTCGATACGACCGATTACAAAGAATTTAGGCGGAAGAATACGTGCCGCAGCGTTGAGTCTCGCAGCGTCCTTTGACGCACATGGCAGGACGGAACCGCGAGTATGGCTTCCAAGATCGAGGACTACGCTCTTTTGGGAGATTGCGAAACGAGCGCGCTGGTGGCCCGCGACGGCTCGGTGGATTGGCTGTGCTGGCCGCGTTTCGACAGCGGCGCGTGTTTCGCGGCGTTGCTGGGCGACCCCGGTAACGGGCGCTGGCTGATCGCCCCCTGCGACCCGGACGCGCGCGTCAGCCGGCACTACCGCGACGACACGCTTGTTCTCGAGACGGATATCGAAACCGCCGACGGTGCCGTCACGCTGATCGAATTCATGCCGCCGCGCGGCCATGCTTCCGATCTGGTGCGGCTTGTCCTCGGAAAGCGCGGCCAGATGAAAATGCGAACCGAACTCGTCGTGCGGTTCGACTATGGTTCGCTGGTGCCGTGGGTGACGCGGCTCGACGATGGAACGCTCCGTGCGATATCGGGGCCCGACATGGTCGTCATGCGGACGCCGGTTCCGCTCCGCGGCGAAGACCTGAAGACCGTCGGCGAATTCACGGTGTCGGCCGGCGAGATGGTTCCGTTCGTGCTCACCTACGGCCCCTCGCATCTGCGGCCGCCGAACCCGATCGATCCGCAGGCGGCCTTGGCCCAGACCGAATCGTTCTGGCGCCGATGGACCAAGCATTTCACCGGCGCCGGCGAATGGTCCGAGCCGGTGCTGCGTTCGCTGATCGCCCTGAAGGCGCTGACCTATCAGCCGACCGGCGGCATCGTCGCCGCCGCGACGACGTCGCTGCCCGAATTGTTGGGTGGGTTGCGCAATTGGGATTACCGCTTCTGCTGGCTGCGCGATGCGACCTTCACGCTTCTGGCGCTTATGCGGAGCGGATATTACGGCGAGGCCGGCGCCTGGCGCTCGTGGCTGCTTCGCACCATCGCCGGCCACCCCGCGCAGGTGCAGATCATGTACGGATTGGGCGGCGAGCACCGGTTGACCGAGTGGGAGGTCCCGTGGCTCGGCGGCTACGAAGGCGCGAAGCCGGTTCGCATCGGCAATGCCGCGGCCGGGCAGCTACAGCTCGACATCTACGGCGAAGTCATGAATGCGCTGTACCATGCTCGGGCCGGCAGGCTCGCGGCCGACAAGGCGGACTGGATGCTGCAATTGGAACTCCTGCGGCACCTCGAAACCATCTGGCGCGAGCCCGACACGGGCATTTGGGAAGTCCGCGGCGGACCACGGCAATTCACCTATTCCAAGGTCATGGCCTGGGTCGCCTTCGATCGCGCCATCAACACGGTGGAGCATTTCGGGCTCGACGGACCGGCCGATCGCTGGCGCGCCATCCGCAACGAAATTCACGACGAAGTCTGTGCCAAGGCGTTCGATTCCGACCGCGGCGCTTTCGTGCAGAGCTACGGTTCCACCGCGCTCGACGCCAGCGTTCTGCTCATCCCGCTCGTCGGCTTCCTGCCGCCCGGCGATCCGCGGGTGCGCGGCACGATCGCGGCGATCGAACGTCGTCTGATGGTCGATGGGTTCGTGCTTCGCTATGACACCGGTAGCGGGCATGACGGGCTTCCGGACGGCGAGGGCGCGTTTCTCGCCTGCAGCTTCTGGCTCGCGGACAATCTCGCTCTGGTCGGGCGGGATGATGATGCGCGGCGGCTGTTTCAGCGCCTGCTGGCGCTGCGGAACGATGTCGGATTGCTCTCGGAAGAATACGACCCGCGCGCCAGGCGGCTGGTCGGGAACTTCCCGCAAGCGCTTTCCCACATCGCTCTCGTCAACACCGCGCACAACCTGACGCAGCCACAGAAGCCGTTGCCGCAGCGCACCGGCCACGCCGCGCGCCAGCCTGTCGCCGCCGGCCAACAGAATTAGCGCAGCCGCAAAGTCGCAGCTCGCCATGGCCCGAGAGAATACGGCATGAATCCGCTCACATCATTGCAGGATTTCGGCCAATCGCTCTGGCTCGATTTCTTCCGGCGCAATCTCGTCGCCAGCGGCGCGTTGCAGGCACTGATCGCCGAGGACGGCGTCAGGGGCGTGACCTCCAATCCGTCGATCTTCGAACAGGCGATCGGCGGCAGCGCCGATTACGACGACGCCATCCAAGCGATCGAGCGCGAGCGCGATCTCGACGCGGGCGCGCTCTACGAGCGGATCGCCGTCGCGGACATGCGGATGGCGGCCGACGTGCTGCGCCCGGTCTACGACGCGACCGCGCATCGCGACGGCTTCATCAGCATCGAGGTCTCGCCCTATCTCGCCTCCGACACGGCAGCGACCATCGCCGAAGCGCAGCGGCTGTGGCAGGCGATCGAGCGCGACAATCTGATGATCAAGGTGCCGGCCACCGCGGCCGGTCTGCCCGCCATCCGCGAACTCATCGGCAAGGGCATCAACGTCAACGTCACGCTGCTGTTCTCGCAAACGGTCTACGAGGCCGTCGCCGAGGCCTATCTCGCCGGCCTCGAAGCGCTCGTCGCCGCTGGCGGCGATGCGAGCCGGACGGCGAGCGTCGCGAGCTTCTTCGTGAGCCGCATCGATACCGCCGTCGACGCGCGCCTCGAGGAAAAGCTGCGGCAGGCGAACCGGCCCGCCGAGCAGGCGACGTTGCAAGGCCTTCTCGGCAAGGTCGCGATCGCCAATGCGAAGCTCGCCTACCGGTGCTATCAGCAGCTCTTCAGCGGCGAGCGCTGGGCGCGGCTGGAACGGGCCGGCGCGCGGACGCAGCGCCTGCTCTGGGCCAGCACCGGGACGAAGAACCCGCGCTACAGCGATGTCCTTTATGTCGAGGCGCTGATCGGCGCGGACACCGTCAACACGATCCCGCCGGCAACCCTGGAGGCGTTCCGTCAGCACGGCCGGCCGCGCGCCGCCCTCGCAGAGAGAATCGATGAGGCGCAACAGGTGATGGCGGCGCTCGATCGGGTCGGGATCTCGCTGGACGAGATCACCGCCGGGCTCACGGTGGATGGCGTGCGGCTTTTCGCCGACGCCGCCGATCGGCTGCTCGGTGCGGTCGCGCGCAAGCGGGCCGCGGTTCTCGTCGGCGGCGTCGATCGCCAGAGCGTCGCGCTTCCCGCGCCGCTCGAAAGCTCGGTCAAGGCCGCGCTCGACGATTGGCGCCGCGCGGGCAAGGTGCGGCGTCTCTGGCGGCTCGATTCCGGGCTGTGGACCGGGACGAACGAAAGCCAATGGCTCGGCTGGCTCGGGATCTGCGATGACGCGCTCGCGCATCTCGCGCCGCTCGAAGCCCTGGCCCGGGATGCCAGGAGCGAAGGGTTCACCCATGTCGTGCTGCTCGGCATGGGCGGATCGAGCCTCGGGCCGGAGGTGCTGGGCAAGACGTTGGGTTCGGCGCCGGGATTCCCGGTTCTGCACGTGCTCGATTCGACCGACCCGGCGCAGATCAGGACGATCGAGCGCCGGATCGAGCTCGCCCGCACCCTGTTCATCGTGTCGAGCAAGTCGGGCACGACGCTCGAGCCCGACATCCTCAAGCGATATTTCCTCGCGCGCATCGTGCCGATATTCGGCCGCGCGGCGGCGGCCAAGCGCTTCATCGCGATCACCGATCCCGGGTCGGCGCTGGCGCAGGCGGCCGAGCGCGACGGCTTCCGGCACATCTGCTACGGCGTGCCGAGCATCGGCGGGCGATACTCGGTGTTGTCGAATTTCGGCATCGTGCCGGCGGCGGTGATCGGCGCCGACATCGCGCGGTTGCTCGATACCGCCGAAGCGATGGTGCATTCCTGTGCGTCGAGCGTGCCGCCCGACGACAATCCGGGCGTCAGGCTCGGGCTCGTCCTCGGAACGCTGGCGCGCGCCGGGCGCGACAAGGTGACCATCGTCGCCTCGCCCGGCATCGCCGATTTCGGCGCCTGGCTCGAACAACTCATCGCGGAGTCGACCGGCAAGGACGGTCGCGGGCTGATCCCGATCGATGACGAGCCGCTCGGCCCGCCGGAGGTTTACGGCGACGACCGCCTCTTCGCTTATCTCCGCCTCGACGACGGCGCCGACCGGCAACAGGACGAGGCGATGGAGCGGCTGGCGCAGGCCGGTCATCCGGTGGTGCGGCTCGCCGTCATCGATCGCTATCATATCGGCCAGGAATTCTTTCGCTGGGAAATGGCCGTCGCGGTCGCGGGATCGGTGCTCGGCATCAACCCCTTCGACCAGCCGGATGTCGAGGCGAGCAAGATCAAGACCCGGGAACTCACCGCCGCCTTTGAAAAATCCGGCAAGCTGCCGCCCGAGCGGCCGATCCTTGCCGCCGACGGGATCACGCTCTTCGCCGACCCGGGCAATGCGCGGGCGCTCGCCGCCTCCGGCGCCGGCAACTCGCTCGCGCGCTATCTCAAAGCACATCTGGGGCGGATCGGCAGCGGCGATTATTGCGCGCTCCTCGCCTATATCGAGCGCAGCGAGGCGCATCAGGAAACGCTGCAGGCGATCCGGCGCACGATCCGCGACAGCAGGCACATCGCCACCTGCCTCGGCTTCGGGCCGCGCTTCCTGCATTCGACCGGTCAGGCGTACAAGGGCGGCCCCAATTCCGGCGTCTTCCTGCAGATCACCTGCGACGACGCCGACGACCTGTCCATCCCGGGAATGAAGGCCGTCTTCGGCGTCGTCAAGGCGGCGCAGGCGCGCGGCGATTTCGACGTGCTGGCCGAGCGCGGGCGGCGCGCGCTCCGCGTCCATCTGGGCCGCGATATCGCGGCAGGGCTGACGGCCCTCGCGGCGGCGGTCGAACACGCCCTCGCCTGAGGGAAAAGGAGACATCCATGCAGCGCGGCATGGTCGGTTCGGGACGCAGGGGCGGCACCATCGCCTGCCGCCGGTTGCCTCGCAGCGTCGGCAATGCCGCAAACATCGTGGCCCGGCTCGCCTCGAACGACACCGGCATCACCGGCGGCATCCGCCTGTGGGATGAACCGGTCTGGGATGGCGTCCGCGACCGCCGGGTCAGCCGATGCCGGAACCCGACCGCTTCAGCCGCGGGTCCAGGATGTCGCGCAGCCCGTCGCCGAGGAGATTGATCCCCAGCACGGTGAAGAAGATGCACAACCCCGGGAACAGGGCGAGCCACCACGACGTGCTGATATAGGTCCGCCCGTCCGCGAGCATGCTGCCCCAGGTCGGGATCTCGGGCGGAACGCCGAGACCGAGAAAGCTCAACGCCGCCTCGGAAATGATCGCCGACGCCATCGCGAAGGTGCCGATCACCACCGCCGACTGGAACAGGTTGGGGAGAATATGGCGCAGAATGATGCGGGCATGGCTCGCACCGAGCGCCCGCGCCGCCTCGACGAATTCGCGATGGCGCAGCGACAGCGCCTGGCCGCGCGCCACCCGGCAATACGAGATCCACCGCTGCATGACCAGCGCCAGAATGAGGTTGTCGAGTCCCTGACCGAGGAAGGCCATGATCGCGATCGCCAACAGCAGCGGCGGGAAGGCCCAGACGACTTCGACGAATTTCTGGATCGCGAAATCGGTCGCCCCGGCGAAATAGCCCGAGACGGCGCCCAAGCCGATGCCGACGACGCCCGAGATGAGGACGACCATGACCGCGATGACGAGCGAGACGCGGGCGCCATAGAACAGCCGCGAGAGAATGTCGCGGCCGAGCGGATCCGTGCCCAGGACATGGACACCGAAGAGCCATTCCGGCGGCTTCAGCGCCATGGCGAGGTTCTGGGCGTTGGGATCGAACGGCGCGATCCACGGCGCCAAGACGCCGACGAAGACCAGGGTCAGCACGATGCCCCCGCCGAGGATGATCTTCGGCTTCAACCAGGCGCGGATGGCGCGGCCGGCGCGGCCGGCGCGGCGGCGGGCGGCGGCGGACGGCGACGCGGCGCCGAGGCCGGCAGCGACGTCCGAGCTACTTCTCAAAGCGGATCCTCGGGTCGATCATGGCGTAGAGAATGTCGATCGTGAAATTGATGACGACGAAGGCGATCGTATAGGTGAGCACCGTCCCGGTGATCAGCGGGTAGTCCCGCGACTCGATCGCCGAGATCAGGAGCGAGCCGCTGCCGGGCCACGCGAACACGGTCTCGACGATGATCGACCCGCTCAAGAGCGTGCCGAGCTCGAGCCCAACCACGGTGATGATCGGAACCAGCGCATTGCGCAGCACGTGGCGCCACAACAGGGTGCGTTCGCCGACGCCCTTGGCGCGCGCCGTGCGCACGTAATCCTCGTGCATGACCTCGAGCACCGACGACCGCGTCACGCGCATGATGATGCCCATCATGTTCGTCCCGAGCGCGATCGCGGGCATGATGATGTGCCGGATCCCGTCCCACGCGGCGCGGAAATCGCCTTCCGCCAGGCTTTGGAAGATATAGAAGTCGCTCGCCGTGCCGTGCGAGATGCCGTAGGTGCTCCGGCCCGAGGACGGCAGCCAGTGGAAATAGCCCGAGACGACCAGGATCAGCATGATCGCGAACCAGAAGCTCGGCATCGAAATGCCGAAGAAGCCGAAGAACGAGCCGAGATTGTCGGCCCAGGAATTCGGCTTTGCCCCGGCCCATACGCCGAGCGGAATGCCGAGCGCGATCGCGATCGCGAGCGAGACCAGGGCAAGCTCGATGGTCGCAGGCACGCGTTCGCCGATCAACCGGATCACCGGATCGGAATAGCGGAAGGACGTGCCGAAATTGCCGCGCAGAACGTTGAGGAGGAAGCGCAGGTACTGGACATAGATCGGCTGATCGAGGCCCCAGCGATGCCGGGCGTCGGCAATGTCCTGCGGCGAGGCCTCGTCGGAAAGCAGGAGAGCGGCCGGATCGCCCGGCGCCGCGTGGATCAGCAGGAACACCAAAAGCGAGATCAGCAGGATGACCGGGACGGTCCCGGCCACCCGGCGGAACAGATACGCGATCATCGCAACCTGCGGACCGGCGTCATGGCGTCACGACGATATCGGTGCCGAAGACGCGACGAATGACCGGCGCCACGCCGCGCGCGATCCTGGCCAGGCGAGCCTGCATTGTCCCGTCCCCTGTCAATCCTCGTGCGGCCGGTCCGGCGCTGACGCGGCCGCTACTTGACCGTGATATCCGTTCCGAACACGCGCTCATCCGAGTGCGGCTGGAACGCAACCTTGTCCGATATGCCGTAGAGCGAGTTGATGCGCCACAGGAAGAATGCCGGCACATCCTCCTGGATGATGTCGAAGGCCTGGAGCAGCAGCTTCTTGCGTGCGGCCGGATCGAAGGTGCGCCGCTCGGCCAGCAGGACGGCGTCGAGCTTCGGATTGGAATAGCCGATGCGCGGGGTCACGCCGGTCTGGAAATACTGCTCGAGCGCCGCCGACGGATCGATCACCGCACCGCGGCCCTGATAGTAGAAGGGCACCAGCCCCTTGCGCACGTGCGGCCATTCCGTGGAGTATTCCGGCGTGTGCAGCTTGGTCCGGATGCCGACCTTGGTCAGCATCGCGGCGATCGCTTGCGAGGTCTCCCGGTCGTCGATATAGCGGTCGACGGAGGTGTAGAGGTCGACATCGACGCCGTTGGGATAGCCGGCCTCGGCGACAAGCTGCTTCGCCTTGGCGGGGTTGTAGCGGTATTTCGGCGTGACGTCGGGCGAGTAGCCGTACTGCCCGGGCCCGACCGGACCGTCGAGGATCGAGGCCCGGCCCTGGAAGATCGACGCGATGATCGCCTTGCGGTCGATCGCATAGGCGACCGCCTGACGCAGCTTCTTGTTGTCCCACGGCTTGAATTTCGGGTTCATGCCCAGGAACATGTCCTCGACCGAGGGCACGCCGACCGCCTTCACCCCCTTCGCCGATTCGACCCGGCTCGCGAGATGCGGCGGGATCGCCATCGCAATCTGAACCTCGCCATCGAGCAGCGCGGTCACGCGGGCTTCGTCCTCCTTGATGCGGGCGAAGATGATGCGGTCGGGATTGTCCTTCTTGATCCCCGGCCAGTTCGGGTTCTTGCGCAGGACCATGCGCTGGCCGATCTCGAGCGACTCGAGGCTGTAGGGCCCCCAGCCCCAGGGCGCCTTGCGGTCGGCATCGGCGCCGTATTTGTCGTAGAGATCCTTCCCGGTGATGATCACCCGATCGAAGATGTAGGACAGGAGCGGCGCGGTCGGCTCCTTCGTGACGATCTTCACCGTGTATTTGTCCACCGCCTCGGCCGACGCGATCGGATGGACGTTGTTGGCTTGCGCCGTGTGCGGATCGTTCCTGGTGCGGTCGATCGAATGGACCACGTCCTCGGCGGTCAATTCCTTGCCGTCGTGCTGACGCTTCAACCCGTGCCGGAGATGGAAATACCAGATCCTCGGGTCCGACTTGTCCGTCTCCCAGCTTTGGGCCAGCATCCCTTCGTATTCGCCGGTGAGAGTGTTGAACGTGCCGAGACAGCCATAGACCTGGCACCAGATCATGTACATCTGCTCGGTGCTGTCGGCGTACGGGTTCCATCCGGCGAAATCGTTGACGACGGCGATGTTGACGGTGGTCTCGGCCCGTGCCGGGGCCGTCGGTGCGCCGTATGCGATCAGCGCCGCCAGGACGGCGATGCACAGAAGGCCCAATTTGCGCGTTGAAGCCATGAAATTCGTCCCCCTAGACGTCGAAAAAGCCGTTCATGATCGCGTCGTGCCAGATCTGCACCACGACGGGGCACGCGCCGAGCGGCAGCCCCTCCTCGGTGCGCCAGTAGGAATGCGCGCCGGTCCCGAACTCGATCACGCGGAATTTCGGCGGCGGGTCGAGCGCGGCGTATTTCCCCGCGATGACGCGATAGTTCGCCGGCGTGTGATCGCGGCTGAACTTGTTGATGCCGTGCAGGATCGGCGGCACCGGCTTGACGCCGGGGCCGGCGAGCGGCACGCCGTAATCGAGATATTCCCGGACCAGCGCTTCCGTCTCGTCGCGGTTCAGCTTGCGGAACCGGGCCGCGACCCGGGCCGCCTCGGTCAGGCAGGACGGCGTGCGGTTGTGGTACCAGTTCTCCGCCTTGAACTGGGGAAAGCGCTTGGCCTCGTTCCAGGCCTCGAACACTTCTTCCATCACCTGGGCGAGGCGGTAGAGCGGCTTCTCGCCCTCCTGCATCGCCAGCTCGGCGCCCTTGTAGCGGGCAAGTTCGCGCCAGCTCCGCACCAATAGATAGTTGAAGGGCGTCGGCCAGTCATGGCCGGCCATCGCGCGATAGAATTCGCCGAAGGACGAGTTCTCGATCCCGATCAGGCCCCGCACATTCTCGATCCGCTGCATGAGCGTATGCACGAACGGGCCGCCGGTCGAATGGCCGTGGACGTAGATCGACCATTCATCGGGCGGGAAATGCCGGCGGCAGATCGCCGTCATCGCCTCGACGATGGCCTTGGGCCAGGCCGCCATGCGCAGGTGGAACATCGTATCCGGCTTGGCGACCGCATAGGAGCGCGAGCCGTAGATGGCGCGGTTGCTCGTATCCGCCGTCACGGTGTAGTCGCCGGGCGCAATGGTCTCGCCGCGAAGCCAGATCGGCGTGCGCACCGTGCCGTCGGCGTGGAACGTGTCGTCGGGCCAGTCGCGGCTGGGCGCCGGGAAATAGAACCGGCCGGGATAGGTCATCGAGCAGACCTTGAACCCGCGCTTGCCGCAGAACGTGCGGGCCAATCGCTCGATCGAGCGCCAGTCGCTCGCGCCGCCATGCGTCATGAAGATGCCGAGCTTCTTGCCGTCCGGCCCGACCGCGATCCGGTCGGCATCCTTCGGCGCGTAGACGACATTGGCGATATCCCAGTCGAGGCCGTTGGCGGCGAGGCGGAAGATGTCTTCGGTCTCGCTGAAGCCGAGATCGGGTTCGGCCAGCACCGCCTCCGAGATCGCGACCATCTCGGGCTTGCTCACATGCGTCGGCGGCTCCCAAAGGCGCGGCTTGGCGACCGTATCGGGCATGGGAGTCCCTTTTCCGTGCATGATTGCGCTGAGCTTATCATCGGCGCGATCCGCATGCCACTGTTCCGGCGTTGTTATTTTGCGCCGCCCGGGCCGAAGACGTGGCAGGCGATGCCGTGCCGGCCGTCGAACGCGAAGCGCGGCGCCTCGACCGCGCAGCGCTGTTCGGCATGGGGACAGCGCGGGTGGAAGCTGCATCCCGCGGGCGGATTGACCGGGCTCGGCACGTCGCCCTGGAGCACGATGCGCTCGCCCCTGCGCGCGGGATCGGCCACCGGCACGGCCGAGAGCAGCGCGCGCGTGTAGGGATGGCGGGCCTCGCGGTAGAGACTTCCGGCCGGCGCGATCTCGACGATCTTGCCGAGATACATGACCGCGACGCGGTCGCTGACATGCTCGACCACGCGCAAATCGTGCGAAATGAAGAGATAGGTGAGGGCGAACTCCTGCTGCAGGTCGAGCAGCATGTTCAGGATCTGGACCTGGATCGAGACGTCCAGCGCCGAGACCGCCTCGTCGGCGACGATGAACTTGGCGTTGACGGCGAGCGCCCGGGCGATGCCGATGCGCTGGCGCTGGCCGCCCGAGAACTCGTGCGGATAGCGTCCGTAATATTCCTCGCGCAGGCCGACCCGCGTCAGCAGCTCCTTTACCCTTAGCTTGCGCTCGTCGCCCCGGGCGAGGTTGTGGATGCGCAGCCCCTCGCCGATGATCTCGCCGACGCGCATGCGCGGATTGAGCGAGGCGTAGGGGTCCTGAAAGATGATCTGCATCGTGCGGCGCATGTCGCGCAGCGCCGGCCCGCTCAGCGCCGACACGTCGCGTCCGGCAAAGGTGATCGTGCCGGCGGTGGGCTCGATCAGCCGCACGACGCAGCGCCCGAGCGTGGTCTTGCCGCAGCCGCTCTCGCCGACGAGCCCCAGGGTCTCGCCGTCCTCGACGTCGAGCGCGACGCCGTCGAGCGCCTTGACATGCTCGCGCGCGCGCCCGAACAGCCCGGCCCGGACCGGGAAATGCTTCTTGAGGTCGCGGATTTCGAGGAGCGCCATCTCACGCGGCCTTGAAGCACGCGACGCGGTGGTCCGCCTCGAGTTCGACCAGCGGCGGCTGATCCCGGGCGCAGCCGGCATCCGCCCGCGCGCAGCGATCGCGGAAATGGCAGCCCGATGGCCAGTCGAGCGGATTGGGCACCATGCCGGGGATCGCCTCGAGCCGCGTCTTCGGGGCCGCGGCGCCCGGCATCGAATGCAGGAGGCCGATCGTGTAGGGGTGCATCGGCCGGGAGAAGATAGCCGTGGGCGTCGCCCGTTCGACGATCCTGCCGGCATACATGACCGCGACCTCGTCGGCCCGCTCCGCGACGACGCCGAGATCATGGGTGATGAGCAGGACCGCCATGCCGAGGCGCTGCTGAAGCTCGCCGATCAATTCCAGGATCTGCGCCTGGATCGTCACGTCGAGCGCGGTCGTCGGCTCGTCGGCGATGAGGAGCTTCGGCGTGCAGGCGAGCGCCATCGCGATCATGACCCGTTGGCGCTGGCCGCCGGAAAGCTCGTGCGGAAAGCGCCGGAGCTGCTTCGGCGCCTCGGCGATCTTGACGAGGCGCAGCATCTCGATCGCCCGGTCCAGCGCGGCGCGCCTTCCGGCGTTCTGATGCAGCCGCACGGATTCCGCGATCTGATCGCCGATGGTCATGACGGGATTGAGCGACGTCATCGGCTCCTGGAAGATCATCGAGATCTCGTTGCCGCGGATCCGCCGCATCTCCGCCTCGGAAAGCCCGGCGAGATCGCGGCCGCGAAAGCGCATCTCGCCGCCGACGATGCGGCCGGTTCCCTTGGCGAGCAGCCGGATGATCGAGAGCGCCGTGACGCTCTTGCCGCTGCCGGACTCGCCGACGAGCCCGACCGTCTGGCCGTCCTCGATGTCGAAGCTCACGCCGTCGACCGCGCGCACCTCGCCGTCGCTGGTGAAGAAGGACGCGCGCAGGTCCTTGATCTGCAAAAGCGGCGCCGCGCCCAATCGCGCCAGCGTCCCGGCTGCCGCGCCGCGGACTTCCGTCACCCGCGCAAATCCGCCGCGTTCTCGTGGACGAAGGCGACGCGACCGTCGACGATCGACATGTCGACGGGGATGTCCTTGATCCGCTCGGGCTCGATCGCCAGCGGATTCTGGGCCAGGACCGCGAAATCGGCGAGCTTGCCCGGCTCGATCGAGCCCTTGATGCGCTCGTCGAAGCCGTTATAGGCGGCATTGATCGTGAACATGCGCAGCGCGTCGGTCGCCGAGACCGCTTCCTCGGCGTCGATCGTGTTGCCGCTCCAAATGCGCCGCGAGACCGACGTGCCCATGTCGCGCAGCGGATCGGTCGGCCAATAGCCCGGCCCGTCCGAGCCCGAGGTGATGGGGATGCCGGAGGCGAGCATCGTCTTGATGCCGAACGCGCCTTGGAGACGCGCCGGCCCCATGCAGGCGAGCAGCGATTCATAGATATAATGCAGGAACGGCACGTTCGGTACCGGCAGCACGTCGAGCCGGCGGATGCGGGCGAGGCGCTCCGCGGTGATCATCCAATTGCCGAGATGCTCGATCCGGTGGCGATGATCGGCACGCGGCGCGGCGGCGAGCGCCTTCTCGACCGCATCGAGCGCCATGTCCATCGCCCGGTCGCCGATCGCGTGGATGCACACGCGGTGGCCGGCCTTGTGATAGGCATCGACGGTCTCGTCGAGCTCCTCGGCCGGAATGCGGATGAGGCCGCAGCGGCACGGATCGTCGGCATAGGGTTCGGTGAAGGCGGCGACGCGGCCGGTGATGCCACCGTCGATCGACATCTTCACCCCGCCGATCTTGAGCCAGTCGTTGCCGAAACCGGTCTTGAGGCCGAGATTGAGCAGGCTCTCGGGCACGATCCGGGCCTCGAGGACACGGATCAGCAGGCTCGTGCGGATCGGCAGCCGCCCCTCCAGCATCAATTCCTGATAGGCGCGCACGGTCTCGTTGTTGGTGACGATGTCGTGGATGGTCGTGACGCCGCGGCGGAGCGCGCGCTGGGTCGCGAACACGATCCCTTCCTTCATCTGCTCGTAGCTGTAGGGAGGGATGACGTCGCGCACCAGGAACTGGGCGCGCTCGACCAGCTTGCCCGTCAGCTCGCCGGTCGCCGGATCGACCTCGATCGCGCCGCCGCCGGGCGGCGTCGAGTCCTTGGTGACATGCGCCAGCGCCAGCGCCCGGCTGTTGGCGATGGTGATGTGCGCGCCGAAGCCGATCGACACCGGATGGTCGGGCGCCGCGGCGTCGAGCTCCTCGCGGCGGGGAAAGCGCTTTTCCGGCATCCGGAAATCCTGCATCGGGCTGCCGGTGCCGACGATCCACGTGCCGGGCGGCGTCTCGCGCGCCTGGGCGCGGACCACCTCGAGAATATGCGGCACCGAGCGGACATTGGTGCCGAAGTCGCGCACGTCGATCTTGTTCAAGGACGCGGCGCCGTCGTCGGCGAGATGGACATGCGGATCGGTCAGGCCCGGAATGACCGTCCGGCCCTTGAGGTCGAGGACCTCCGTCTTGGGTCCCCGAAGCTCGAGCATCTCCTTGCTGCCGCCGACCGCCAGGACGCGGCCCATCTTGACGGCGACGGCCTCGAGCTCGCGATTGCCGGCATCGGTCGTCAGTACCCTGCCGTTGGCAAGAATGAGATCGGGAGCGATCGCGGCTTGCATGGTTGTCTCCTGTGGCCGATGTCGTCAGGCTATCAATTGCCGCACGCGGCAACAAGCCGAACACGACGTCTCGCTGCCGCCCGGCGCGTATGGCAGGGTGGCGTTTTGCCCGATGCCCCTCACGGATGCCCCGGCAGCGGCGCGTCGAACGCGACCAGCAAAAAGTCGCCGGACCGGGCGACCACGTTGGCGTCGCCGAGCCGCAATTCGTCGAGCGTCACGTAGTGCCGGTCGAGCAGCAGGTGCGTCAGTGCGTAGGCGGTGACGAAATGCTCGATCGGCCGCCGCAGCACCGGGAAGAACGGCTCCGCCTCGGTGAAGCCGAGGCCATGCGTTCCCCACAACACAGGGCGGCGCGTGTGATAGGCGACGAGATCGCAAAGATGCGTCGGGAGGCACATGAGCCGCGCGCCATCCGTGGCCTCGATGCGGCGCAGCAGCGGCTCGAGCGCCGGCGAAAGCCGGGCCGTCGCCGGCATGGTGCCGCGCAGGCGCCGCGCCGTCAGCCCATAGGAAAGCCCGGTCCATGCGGCACCGAACGCGGCGGCCGCATCGCTCGCGATACCGGGAGCCTCGACGAGCGCGGCCACGGCAACGAACAGCGACGGAAGGAGCGCGTATTTGAAATACTTGTTACCCTCGCCGAGACAGCGCAAGGGGCGCAGGAAATAGGTCGCGCATCCCCAGAGATAGGTTCCAACCACCCAGAACACCGCGAACCGCTCGACCGCGCCGAAATGAGGCCAGGCCAGCGCCGCCACCGGCAGGACGACGACGAAGGCGTTGTAGTCGAGGACCTTGGCCGCCTGGCGCCCGAGCCAGCGCAGGTCGTGACGGCGATAGAAGTCGCCTCCCGCCGTCGGGCCGGCATAGAGCGGCGAGCGCCGGACGATATGGGCGTTGAGGAGCGGCCAGTTGCGGCCCCAGAACCTGACGATGTCGCGATGGCCGTCGAGAATCTGCAGGAACAGGCGCGGCGCCACGGCGAAAGCGACGAGATACGCCCCCGCGAGCGGCACGAGCCAGCGCCAGTCGCCCGCGACCGCCGCGAGAAACGGCACGAGGAACCACAACAGCTGTACCGACAGCTTGTGCGTGTAGAGAACCAGCACGCCCAGCGCCACCGCCAGCGGCAGCAGCAGCCAACCCGCTCCCCCGACCCAGGCAAAGCACGCGAGCAAAAACGCGTTCGTCTCGAAGAGCGCGAGCGGCCGGCTGCTGAGCGCGCCGAATTCGAGACAGAGCGACGCGTTCGCGGCATAGGCAATGCCCGCGAGCACGGCATAGACCGGGCCGAACCGCGCTCCGATCCAGACCGCAACGAGCGCGAGCGAGAGCGCGTCAACGAGCGGCGCGATCGCCCAGTAGAAGCGCGCGACCCAGCGCTCGGGGATGAGCCCCAGCACCATGCTCATCATGGGCGGATAAGCCTGTTCCTGCGGCTCGAGCAGATAGAGCGGCGGCAGCACGATCGGCAGGCGCCGGCGGCGGCGGAACGCTTCGGCGGCGAGGAGATAGTAATAGGCGTCGCAACCCTGGCGCCGGTGCGGCCAGATCGGGGCGAGGCGCAGCACGAGATAGGCGGCCGCGAGCACGAGCGCGGCCAACGCCGGTGCCAGCGTCATGACGCGGCCCGGCTCATGGCGACGACAGGGTCTGATGCTCTTCGCTCTGGATCTTCCAGAAGTCGAAGAACCGCGTGCCTGGCCGCGAGAGTTCCTGCCACGTTCCCTGCTCGACGATCCGTCCGCGCTCGAGGAGGCAAAGCAAATCGGCCTCGCGCAAGGTCGAGAGCCGGTGGGCGATGATGATGATGGTGATCCGCCCGCCCATCGCGAGGATCGCCTTCATCACCGCCTGCTCGGATTCGGAATCGAGCGCGCTCGTCGCTTCGTCGATGACCAGGAGTCGCGCCTGTCCGACGAGCGCGCGCGCGAGCCCGATGCGCTGCCGTTCGCCGCCCGAAAGACGCATGCCGCGGTCGCCGACCTCGGTATCGTAGCCGCGCGGCAGCGCGCGAATGAACCCGTCGGCATGCGCCTGCCGCGCCGCTTCCTCGATCTCGGCGTCGCTGGCGGCCGGATTCCCCCACCGGATGTTCTCGGCGATCGTCGCGTTGAACAGGAACGTGTCCTGAGCGACATAGCCGACGTGGCGGCGCCACGCGTTGAGCGAAAGCGTCGAAAGCGGCCGACCGTCGATCTCGATCACGCCCTCGTCGGGCGCGACGAGACCGAGAATGCAGTCGGCCAGCGTCGACTTCCCCGATCCCGACGGGCCGGCGATGCCGACCATGGCGCCGGGCGGCACGTCGAGCGAAAGCCCGTGCAGCGCCGCAGCGTTGCCGTAGCGGACCGTCACGCCGCGCGCGCGGACGCCCACCCCCGCCGCCGCGGCAAAAGCCGGCACGTCGCCCCGGTCGGCCGATTCGTCCTCGGTCGTGGCCGCCTCGAGCGTCTCGCGCGCCGGCACAGCGGACGGCGCGTAGGTGGAATGCAGGCTCTGGACGTATTGCTGGACGTGGGACAAGCGGAGATAGATCCGGATGAAGAGATAGACGGTGACGAGAACCGCCGCGGGATTGATGCCGTACTGGACGACGCCGACCCACAGGCTCGCGCACAGCGCCACCATCGCGCAGCCTTCGTAGACCGCCCGCACCAGGAAGGGATGGAACAGCGTGACACGCTGCAGCCGATAGATGCGGCTGACGGCCGCCGTGAAGAGCCCGCCGGCGCGGTCCTCGGCGGCAGCGGCCTTGATCAGCCGGGCGCCCGCCATGAACTCGTTGGCGCTAACGTGCAGCGCTTCGTTCTCGCGCATGAGCTTCTCGCCGAGGCCGCGGCTGAAACGCATGAGCGGCTGCACGCAGAGGCCCATGACGGCGCCGAAGACCGCCGTGCCGAGCGCGACCTCCCACGAGGCGAGAAGCGCGAGCACGACATAGATCGCAATGAAGATGGCGCCGGCGGCGATCTGCGCGAGGCAATAGAAGGCGCCGCCCAGGCGCGCCGTTTCGTCGAGCAGGACGTTCGTCAGCTGCCCGGTCTTGCGGCTGAGGAAGAAGCGCCAGCGCGCCTGCATCATGGCGTGGAAGAGGTCTTCCCGCCAGCGCGCGATATAGCGGCTGCGGTATTGCGCGGAGAGCCAGCCCTCGCTCACCGCGGCGGCGTTCTGGACGAGGAACGCCACGAGCGCGAGCGCCAGCAGATGCGAGAAATCGTGCGGCAGCCCGAACGCATCGAGCGCCGCGCCGGCAAAGCGCGCGAGAAACCCGGTACCGGTGCCGGTGCCGCCGCCGGTGCCGCCGCTCGCGAGCCCGGACAGCAACGGGAGCAGCAGCGCGAGGCCAAGCCCCTCGGTAATGCCGTTCAAGGCCATGGCGAGGACGAGCAGCGGCGCGCGCCAGCCGAGGCGGCGATAGATATCGCCGAGAAGATAGGCTACGGGATGTCGCATGGCGCCTATCCTCGAGCGTTGCGGAATGCGGCGAGCCACAAGGCGCGCCGACGCGGCGCCACGAGCCGCGCGAGCACGGTATCGTAATCGGCGAGATCGAGCGGCCGCGGCGCGCAGGTCTTGCGGATGGCATTGACAAGGACGGGAAGCACCGGCGCGTAAAATCCCTCGTAGGAATGGCGCATCATCGCCATCCCGTTCGCCGCGGCGATGGCATTGACGGCGTCGAGCGCATGCAGCCGTCCGGCATTGCGGCGCGGCACATGCGCGCCCAGGCCCTCGTCATTCGCCGTGAGGATGAGCCAATGGCCGCCGGGCGCGAGCACGCGCGCGATTTCGGCGGCAAGACGCGCCAGCCGCTCCGATGTGAAATTCTCGATCACCATCCAGTCCAGCACGAGATCGAACGAGGCAGCGGCCCAGGGCAGGCGATCGCATTCGGGCGGTACGACCTGAAACCGGCACCGGTCGAAATTCGACCACCAGGGATCCGGGGCCACGTCTTGTGCCGCGACATCGCATCCGAGCTGCGAGAGAATCCCGACATGGCGGCCACGGCCCGTCCCGTGATCGAGGACGCGCATCGGTGGCGGCGGCATTCCGGCGAGATAATGTTCGGCCCAGCGCCGCGCCAGGTCGGGATCGTCCCGCGTGCGGTCGTAATAGCGGCGGAGCCGCGCGCGGGCGAGCCAGGCGAGCGGCGAGAGCGGCGACGTCACCGGATCGACGCAAAAGCGAACCGCGCGGCCGAGCCGGCGAAGGTTATCCGCCGCCGTCATGTCGTTGCGCCACAGCGCATTCCGTCCGACGGGCGAAGGCTCGCGCCCGGCCTCGCCACGCCAATCGACGACATTGGCGCGGCACCGCCCGCCGGCGCCGCAGCTCGGGCACACGAGCGCGCCGTCCGCCGCGCGCGGCGCCCCGCCGCAAAATGGACAGCGCGCCGCGGGTGCGGTCAAATGCCGTGTCACCGCCGGGGCGGATTGCCCTGGTTCCGCCATCAAGGCACGAGCCCTCCATGAATTGGGAAACGAGTCAGGACCATCAAATCACCGAGAGTCTCGATGTTCTCGGCGCGGTGACGAACCATCCCTCCGCGGTGCGGCGAATCTGGGCGCTTGCCGACGAGCTCATCCTGCAAAAGCATTTCCTCACCATCGCCGCGGAATTCAAGCGCGACGATCATTTCACGCTCATCGATGTCGGCTGCGGACACGGCGCGTTGCTCTACCGCGTGGCCGGCCACTTCCAAAACGCGCGTCTGTTCGGCAACGATACCAACGCGCCAAGCCTCGCGGCGGCGCGGCGTCTCGTTCCCGCCGCGACGTTCGGCCAGCACTCGTTCGCGGCGATTTCGGGACGCTACGACGCGGCGGTTTGCTGCGAAGTGTTCGAGCATGTCGAGGATTACGAAGGATTGATCGATACGCTGTTTCGCGTCGTGAAGCCGGGGGGCCTGATCAGCTTTTCGACGCCGTCGGGGTGGATGTATCGCACGCCGCGCCCGGGCAACCTCTACCACGCGTTGCGACATTGGGAATTCTTCAGCGCGGTGCGGCTGCATCCGGAGCGGCACTGGCTGCGCGCGCTTCCCTACCATCCGGGGATACTGCCGGCGCGGGCGATCGATCTGTTCACACGCCGCGGCGGCACGATCCTGTCGCGGCGCTCGGCACTGTGGTTCATGGAGGAGCGAAGCATCGCCTACAGGATTTGCGACCGGCTGGGCGGCTTTGCGGGCGCCACCAAGCTCGATGCGTGGGTGAGGTTTCTCGATGCATTGATGGAGATCGTGCCGGGGCTGCGGATTTTCGAGAAGCGCTTCATTCTTGCCGTGCGCACGCCCTAGGCATCAATTCGTGACGCCCGACTCGCGCTCGACCCGCGCATAGACCTCGGCCAGCGTCAGAACCTCTACGCCGCGCGCGGCGACAAGGTCGAGGATGGCGGCGAACCACGCGACGGACCCCGCGGGCCGGAAGGTCGCGCGGGCGGCGTGGTAGGGATGGTACGACAGGGTGATGACCCGCTGCGGCAGTTCGGGAATGCGATGGTCGAGCATCTGGGCCACGAGTTCGGGCTCGCATTCCGCAACGCTCGTGCTTTCCCAGCCGCGCAGCAGGGTGGCCGCGTCGGCGCGCGCCAGCTTGAACGGCCACCACAGCGGAAAGCCGGCGTCCGGAAAATCGATGAGCGTGCCGGCGTTGCCGTCGATCCGGCGCGCGCCCCAGCGCAGCACTGTGCCGCGGAACAGGCTGCTGCTGCCGCCGATCTCGGGAAACGCGCGCAGGCACGCGTCGAGCGCGTCGAGCCATTCGGGATAGACCAGAAAGGCGCCGTGCCGATGCAGCGTGGCGATGCCCACCCCGCCTGCCCGCGCGCGCGCCACTTGGCGCTTGAGGCCGCCGCCCGCGATCTCGCCGAGCGCCGGCCGCGTGACCGGCTCGCGCGAAGTCCCGCCGAGGAGGCGGCGCATGCGGCGCGCGATCGCGTCGGCGCGCGCGGCTTTCCGGTCGATCGTGTTGTAATGATAACAGCACTCCATGGCGCGCACGCCGGCGAGGCGCGCGGTCCAGAAGCGGCGGTTCCGATCGAGCAGGACGGCGTAGCTCGCCGGCACGCCGCGCGCGGTCTCGAGCTCGAGATAGGCGGTATCGCGCGAATAATCGAGATCATGGCGCAGCACCACGGTCGTCGCGCCCAAGCCGCTTACGCCTGGACGCGGTATCGAACCGAGCGCCGGCACCGCGTGCAGCAGCACGCGCCAGAGCGCGGCGACATGCTCGTCGAGCCAGAACAGCCGCGGCCGCCAGGCGAGCCAGGGGCCGAGATCGCTCTGTCCCTGGAGCCAAGCCTGGAAAGCGGCAAAGGGGTTGGCGTTGAGATAGACGAACCGATCGCCATAAACCAGCGCCGGCGCCGCCAACGGCAGCGCGGTCGCGCGGGCCGGGCTCTGCCGTTCGCCGCCGAGCGCCACCAGCTCGCCCTCCCCCGCGCCGCTCGTCGCATCGTCCCAGCGCGCATAGGACCACGCGGGCGGCGCCATCGGCTCGACCCGCTGATCGAGCCGATAGGCCAGCGCCGCAAAGGGATAGGGCGAGCGCGCCGTTGCGGCGCCCGCGGGCAGATGCAAGGCGAACGCCGCGGGCGCCCCGGCGGCGACGATCGTATTGCCGTGCGCGTGCCACCGGCTCAGGAACTCGTGCGTCGAGGGATCATCCGCATCGTCCACGACGGCAAAGAGGATTGCGCCCGAAGGCAGGCGCTGCGCCTGCGGCGTGATCGGTTGCGGCTGCGCGCCGAGGCGCCACAGAAAATTCCACGCTCCCGCCGCGCCGAGGCCGGCGCCGTCCACCTTGGGCCATTCGACCGGCCCCGCGGCGCCGCGAAAGCGATAGACGCCGGCACGGCGCACCGGCCCGGAACGGAACAGCACGTGGATCATCGCCAGGCGAGACCCGTCCGGTGAACCGGCAGGAATGCGCTCCCGATAACGCCGGGCATTCGCCCGTCCGCGCTTATGGAACGCGAACCGCGATGGACCATGCGCAGGGCGGTGCCAGGGTCTTCATGTCCTGACCGCGGCAACGACCAGACCTGCCGCTTGACCGGGAAACCGCGCGCCCAACTTCTCCAGGCACTTCCGACCCCACGCGCGGTTCGAAAGCCATGTGAACACCCTGAGATGCGGCACGAAGAAGCCGATGGTTCGGAAGTCCTCGATGCGGAAGCCCGCCGCCGCCATGCGCTGCAACAGCGTCGCCTTGCGGTAGAACTGCACATGGTCGGTGGTGCGCGCGATGTTGCGTTGGAGCAGCTTGTTCCGCAGGCGGGCGAAAGCGCAGCCCTCGTTCGGCACACCGAGGATGAGCAGCCCGCCGGGTGCGAGCACGCGATGCATTTCCCGGAGCGCGACGTCATCCTCGACAATATGCTCCAGGACGTGATTGCACAGCAGGATGTCAAAGGCGCCAGCCGCGACGGGAAGCGCCAGCAGCGACCCGCGGAACGCGGCCTCGGCCAATTTCGCGCTGCGGACGCGACCGAGCCGTAGTCCATTGTAGTCGCAGCCGACGAGATATTGCCGACGGTCAAGCTCGGCGGCGATGGCCGCGAGCGCGCGAAGATTGAGGCCGTCGCCGCATCCGCAGTCGAGCGTGCGCACGGGGCGCGCGGCATCGCCGTCGCGCGCCCAGCGCCGAATGAAATCGCGGAAGATTTGCCAATTCCGCTCCACCGTGGCCCGGGTCCCGGGAGCGCCGAGCTGAACGGCGAACTGGTCACCGATGTACCAGGGGTTTCCTTCCTCGATCCGGCGCGATACGTGGGCTGCGCTCGGCACAGGCGCGGGAGTTTGGTCGGGGCTCATGTGGTCAGTCCCATCGGTAGCCGCTATAATCCTTCCCGAATTTCGGAACATTAACGAGACATCGAATGGAGCACGATCCGCCGATCCGCGTCGCCAACTTCATGGACTCGCGCCTCGATGATCTTCATCGCAAGGGCGTTCTAGCCTCGGCGCCGGGTATCTACAATCCGGAGCGCGCCTATAGCAAGGTCGTCCACTTCTCGCCGTATCCGTCGGATATCAGTTATGCGGCGCCGCTTGCGGCCGGCGGAATCGATCTTATGTGCTACGACCCTCGGCCGCGGCATCCGCTTCGCGCCCTTCGCAGCATCATCGGCATCGTCAATCGGATTCGCCGGGAAAAGATCAACATCATTCGCGGCCGCTCCCCCTACGCGGGAAGCTTGATCGGCTGCATCATCGGCCGCCTGCTGGGCATCCCGAGCGTCGTCTCGCTCGGCGGCGACAACCGCATCGCGCAGGAGCTCAACGATCGCTATCTCTTCAACAGCCGGCTCATCTCCTACCGGATGGAGTGGCTGGTGCTTCGCCTATGCAATCGAATCATCGTGCCGAACCGGTTCACGAAATCCTATGTCGCCGGGATCATCGGCAGCCGCGCGGCCGAGAAATGCGCGGTCATTCCCTGGATCAGCGAAGAGGCCCCGGCGTCGGTGATCGATGTCGACACGCTGCGCGCGCGGCTTTCGTTGCCGCCGGGGCGCCAGATCGTGCCGATCATCGCGTTTCTCAACCGCTATAAGTTCACGAACATACTCTACGAGGCGCTGGCGGAACCGCGTGACGACCTGGTGTTCGTCTTTTGCGGCGATGGCCCCCTGCGCAGCGAAGGCGAGGCGCGGTTCGCGAACCGCGACGACGTGCGTTTCATCGGATGGCAGGACCGGGCCGTCGTGCACTCGCTCATCCGCGCCGCGCCATTCGTTCTTGTGCCGATGTCCGGCTTCGTGCTGCTCGAGACGGCGAGCGCCGGAAAGCCGGTGATTACCACGCGGGTCGAATGGCATTCGGAACTCGTCGAGGACGGCGTCAGCGGCTTCGTGGTGGAGCCCACCGATATCATGCAGTGGCGGCGTGCGATCAGCGCGATGCACGAGAACCGTGACCGCGCGCTCGCGATGGGACGGGCGCTGCATCAGAGATATGAGCGGGAATATCGCCCGCAAAGGTCGCGCGCCCTCGAGCTGGCGCTCTATGAGGAATTGATACAACCGAAGAGGCGGCACACGGACGACAGGGTCGAGGCAAGGTGAGATTCAGGTCGCCCGTTGTGCCGGGCGGGCTGCGGAATATTCGAGCCGCACCTGCGCGCCCTCGCCTTCGACCCTGCCGATGATTTGCGCCGGCGTGCCGCCGACGATCGCGCCGTCCGGGACGTCCGCGTTCACGACGCTGTTCGCGGCGATGACGCAGCGCGTGCCGACCG
>Ga0307374_10001755_pt1 | contig 39651 bp, 32 predicted proteins | sample OX3MG_FD_202532 | JGI IMG/M metagenome (GOLD analysis project Ga0307374, IMG submission 202532) | Soil microbial communities from Risofladan, Vaasa, Finland - OX-3 | ecosystem: Environmental > Terrestrial > Soil > Coastal area > Acid sulfate soil | place: Finland: Risofladan, Vaasa | collected... | reverse complement strand
GGATGGGCCAGTTCCGGATCGAGGCCCCGGGAGCCGGGAAGGCGTCGGAGGGGGCGGGCTACTTCGCCGTCTTCGTGGATCGGGCACCTATCCGGCCGGGACAGACGATGCGGGCCGTGGCCAGCCGCGATCTCCTGTGTATGCACCAGGCCGGCTGTCCGGACCGGGCCTACCTGGCCGCCCGCCAGATCTACACGACCACCAAGACGGAACTGACTCTCGGTCAGATCCCTTCCATCCCCGGTGACTCGGAAGCGGTCCAACTTCATACCGTGACAGTGGTGCTCATGGACACCGCCGGCCACCGCATCGGTGAGAGCGCCTGGGAACTCGATCTGCGGATGCGCAAGGTCGGACTTTGACCGCCACCATCCAGGGTCTGGAGGCCGTAGAGGACATCGAGGCCACCCGGGAGGCGCTGCTGGACTCGGCTCGGGCCCGTCTCGGCGTGACCGGGGACGAGAACACGGCCGGCTTCCGCCAGGTCATGCGCCGTTACGGCCTGTCCTACTACCCCCTCATCGCCCTCGGGCTGCTGTCGACCTCGGACACCTTCCAGTCCTACGCCTTCACCGTTCTCACCCCTGAGATCAGCCGCACCCTCGGAATATCCGTGGTGGCGGTGGCCACGGCCCGGTCATTGCAGGGCCTGGCCGTGGCCGTGGCCCCGCTACCCATCGCCTCCCTGACCCAGAACCGGGCCCGGCGGGCTCTGCTCTGCATCGCCACCGGCCTGATCTGGAGTGTCATCACCCTCTTCACCGGATTCGTCACCTCCCTGGCCGCCCTGGTGGCGATCCTCGCCCTGGATGGGCTCACCACCGGCAGCGTCACCGCTCTGCACGCCCCGCTGATACTGGACAGCTACCACCCCGCCGTCCGGGTGAGATCGCTGTCGGTCTACAACGCCTTCGGCACCTTCGGAAATGTCGCCTCTCCTCTGCTGGTCGCACTGCTGTCCGGTCTGCTCGGTTTCACCTGGAGGGGAGTGTTCATCGCTCTCGGACTGCTTTCGATCGGCATGGCCCTGGCGTCGCTGGGTCTGAGGGATCCCGGCTTCGGTCGCTGGGACACCCAGGAGGTGCGGGCCAGTGTCCACCGGGCCCACGGGGAGGATGACGCTCTGGTCGATGAGGACGTCAGCCTGGGCTTCTGGGAGATCTGCCGGCGCATGCTGCTGATCCCGACCAACCGCCGGGTCTTTGCCGGCTTCACCGTGTTCGGGATGCTGACCGTGCCCCTGGGGACGTTCATCTCCTTCTTCCTCGATCAGCGCTGGAACATGGGGCCTGGCGCCCGGGGCCTCTTCTTCGCCTTCTACGCCGGCTGCGGGGTGGTGGCCCTCCTGGTCTACGGCGGGCGAGGGGAGAAGCAGTTCCGGGCCTCCCCGGGCCGGGTGCTGCGGGCATCGGGGTGGCTGGTGGCCGGGGCGGTGATCTTCGTCGCCCTGGGTGGGGTGATGCCGGCCTTCGTCCCGATGCTGGCGTGCTTCGGGGTGTCCGGGGCGCTGGCCGTAGTGGTGGCCCCGCTGCTCAGCATCTCCCTCCTGTCCATCATCCCGGCCCACATGCGCCCGCACGCCCAGTCGCTGGCGGCCATCTTCGGGGCCATCGGCAGCCTGGTCGGCTCCCTCCTCCTCGGTGGGGTGCAGAGCCAGTACGGACTCGGAGGGGCGATGGTGGCCGTGGCCATCCCCGGCGTGTTGGGCGCCCTCATCATCGCCAGCGCCGGCGGGTTGATCCAGGCCGACCTCGACCGGATGATCGAGGAGGTCATCGAGGACGAGGAGATCCGCTGGATCCGCTCCCGCGGTGGCCATCTGCCCATGCTGGCCGTGCGCGGCATCGACTTCTCCTACGGCCAGCTCCAGGTGCTGTTCGATGTCAGCTTCAACGTCGACGACGGCGAAATGGTCGCCTTGCTCGGAGTCAACGGCGCCGGTAAGTCGACTCTGCTCAAAGTCATCTCGGGGGTGGGCCTGCCGTCCCGGGGCAGCGTCCGTTACCGGGGCCAGGACATCACCTATCTGGACGCCGAGCGCCGGGTGGCCCTCGGCATCACCCAGATACCGGGCGGACGGGCCGTGTTCGGGCCCATGACGGTCATCGAGAATCTGCGCAGCTTCGGCTACACCCTCAGCGGGGGACGCTCGGCGGTGGACCGGGCCATAGATACCTCCCTGGAGTTGTTTCCCCGCCTGGCCGACCGGCGCAACTCCCTGGCCTCGACCCTGTCGGGTGGCGAGCAGCAGATGCTCGGCCTGGCCAAGGCCTTCATGCTGCGGCCCCGCCTGCTCCTCATCGATGAGCTGTCCCTGGGTCTGGCCCCGATCATCGTGGGCCAGCTTCTCGACATGGTCAGGCGCATCAACGCCGACGGGACCGCCGTGGTCCTGGTGGAACAGTCGGTCAGCATCGCCCTCAACCTGGTCCAGCACGCCTACTTCATGGAGAAGGGCGAGATGCGATTCGACGGGGCATCGGCCGATCTCCTCGGTCGCGATGACCTGTTGCGCGCCGTGTTCCTGGGTGGCTCATCGACGGCCCACCCGGCCACGTCGTGACGGGCTTTCGTCCCGGCCCGTGGTGGGTCGCCCATCGCCGGCGGGTCACCGCCTTCGTGGCCTTGGCCGCCTCGGTGGCGGTGGCCAAGCTCGTCCTGTCCCAACTCGACTCCCATCACGTCATAGCCGGATCGACGCCGTGGCCGGTCATCGTGCTCGGGGCCATCATCGGGCTCACCTACGGCTTGCTGGCGGTGGGTCTGGTGCTCATCTACCGCACCAACCGCATCCTCAACTTCGCCCACGGCCAGATCGGTGCCTTCGCCTCGGCCTTTTTCGGCCTGGCCGCGGTCAGCTGGCACATTCCCTACTGGGTGGCCTTCCCCATCGCCCTGCTGGCCGGAGCCGGCACCGGTGCGGCCGCCGAGGCCGGGGTGGTGCGCCGGCTGCGCCAGGCGCCTCGGATCATGAGTGTGGTGGCCACGTTGGGCGTGGGCCAGTTCCTGGTCATCTTTGCCGCCCTGATCAACAACACGGCTGCGGCCGGCGCCCTCTTCCCCCAACCGTCCTGGCTGCCTTCCTTCAACATCGGGGCCCTCCGGGTCACCCAGGCCTACTCCGGAATGCTCCTCCTCTCCCCTGTGGCCGTGCTGGCCATCGCCGTGTTCCTCAAGCGGAGCCGCTACGGCCTCGCCATCCGGGCCGCCGCCGCCAACCCGGAGGCGGCCCGCATGTCCGGCATCTTCGCCAGTCGCATGTCCTCCCTGGCCTGGGCCCTGGCCGGGGCCCTGTCGGCCTTCAGCGCCATCCTCACCGCTCCCACCCAGGGCTTCACGACCGGAGACAGTTTCGGGCCCGAACTGCTGCTGCGGGCCATGACGGCGGCCGTCATCGCCCGGATGAACAGCATCCCCCTGGCCATGGCCGGCGGCGTCGGCCTCGGCATTCTCGAGCAGCTCCTGCTGTGGAACTACCCCCAGTCCGGTCTGGTCGAGGTGGCCCTGTTCGTGATCATCCTGGGAGTGCTGGTCTTCCAGCGGCAACGGCGGGGCCGGGACGAGGAGAAGGGAAGCTGGGCCGCCGTCCAGGGATTACGCCCTCTCCCGGAGCGCGTCCGGCAGTTGGCCGTCATCCGATGGATGGCTCCGCTGTCCTGGACCGTCGGCCTGATCGGGCTCTGCCTTCTGCCCGCCGTGATCAGCAACAGCCTTTCGGTGTCGTTCACGGGCATCCTCGGCTTCGCCATAGTCGGGCTGTCCATCGGGGTGCTGACCGGCCTCGGGGGCCAGCTCAGCCTGGGGCAGTTCGGGGTGGCGGCCATAGGCGCCTTCGTGTCCTACGCCGTGTCGAGCCGTTCCGGTGACTTTCCCCTGGCTCTGCTCTACGCCGGTCTGGCGGCAGCCCTGGTCTCGGTCGTGATCGGCGTTCCCGCCCTGCGGATCCGGGGCCTGATGCTGACCGTCACCACCCTCGGTTTCGCACTGGCCACCCCGGCCTGGCTGTTGTCCCAACCCTGGATGCTGGGCTCCGGGGTCGAACCGGGCCAGCCGGTGGTCTTCGGCCATCCCCTCGACACCGGCCACAGCTACTACTACTTCGCTCTCGTCCTGTTCATCTTCGCCCTCGTCCTGGCCCGCAACGTCCGGCGAAGCGGCTTCGGCCGGCTCTTGGTGGCGGTGCGCGACAACGAGGACGCCGCCCGGGCCTTTGCGGTGCGCTCGAGCGTGGTGAAACTGCAGGGCTACCTGGTGGCCGGCTTCATAGCCGGTATCGGTGGGGCCGTCTACGGCCACTCCCTCTCCAGCATCAGCGCCTCGACCTTTCCGGCCTCGGCCAGCATCAGTGTGGTGGTGATGACCGTGCTGGGCGGCCTGGGAGTGCTGGTCGGCCCCATCCTCGGGGCGGTATGGGTTCTCGGTCTGCCGCTGCTGAATCTGGCCAGCATCGGTCTGGCCGCCACGACCCTCGGGGCATTGTTGCTCATCCTGTGGAAGCCGGGCGGCCTGGTCTCGCTGGTGGAACCGGGACGGGACCGGATGGTGGCCTTCATCGCCCGCCGGGCCGGGGTGGATCTGGCTGAGCTGCTCACCGAACCCGAGCGGCCGGCCGGCGCCGTGGCCCGACCTGTTCGGGACACGGTCGTGGGCGGGGGCACCCTGCTGGAGGCCCGCCACCTGGTCAAGCGCTTCGGCGGGATCACGGCCGTGGACGACGTGTCCCTGGCCGTCCACCGGGGTGAGACGCTCGGCCTGATCGGACCCAACGGGGCCGGTAAGACGACCACGTTCGAGTTGCTGGGCGGCTTCACCCGCCCCGACACCGGCCAGATCCTCTTCGACCACGCCGAGGTGTCGCACCTCTCCCCCGAGCAGCGAGCCGCCCGTGGCCTCATCCGGTCCTTCCAGGACGCCGCCCTGTTCCCCACCATGACGGTGACCGAGACGGTCATGCTCTCCCTGGAGCGGATCCAGCCCACTCGGTTCGTCGCCTCGGTGCTGGGTCTGAGCCGGTCCGAGCGGCGCAAGGAGCCCCGGGCCCGGGAGCTCATCTCCACCATGGGCCTGGACCGTTACCGGGACAAGCAGATTCAGGAACTGTCCACCGGCACCCGGCGCATCGTGGAGATCGCCTGCCTGGTGGCCCTGGAGCCGCAGTGCCTCCTGCTGGACGAACCCTCCTCGGGCATCGCCCAGCGCGAGACGGAAGCCCTCGGTGGCCTGCTCGACCGGCTCAAGGACGATCTCGGTCTCACCCTGGTGGTCATAGAGCACGACATGCCCCTCATCCTCGGGTTGGCCGACCGGATCGTGGTCATGGACAGCGGGCGGGTGATAGCCGAGGGCCCGCCGGAGGAGGTGTCGGCCAATCCACTGGTGGTGGAGGCGTACATGGGAGGCAGCGTGGCGGCCATCGAGCGTTCCGCCCGCCGGCGTCCGGCCGGGCCTCCTCAGGCCGTGGCCGTCTCGACCTCGGTGGTGAACTCGGCCAAGGCGTCTTCCAGCACTTCGGCCCCGATGCCGGGACCGGTGGGAACGGGGATGTGACCGTCGACCAACTCCAGAGGGGCGGTCAGGTCACGGGTGTAGAACCGGTTGGAGGCGGAGACATCTCCGGGCAGGGTGAACTCCGGGCCGGCGGCCAGGGCGGCGTTGGCGGCCCGGCCGATCCCGGTCTCGAGCATGCCTCCGCACCACACCGGGATCCCGTGGGCGGCGGCCACGGTGGCGATGCGGCGGGCTTCGATGTACCCCCCGACCCGACCGGGCTTGATGTTGATCACCTGACAGGCTCCCCAGGCGATGGCCGCCGCCGCCGTCTGGGCCGAGGTGATCGACTCGTCCAGGCACACCGGTGTCGAGATCAGCCTGGCCAACTCGGCATGGCCCCGGATGTCGTCTTCGGCCAGGGGTTGTTCGATGAGCAGTAGGTCGAACGGGTCGAGCTTGGCCAGCTGACGGGCATCGGCCAGGGTGTAGGCGGTGTTGGCGTCGACCTGGAGAAGGATCTCCGGCCCGAAGCGCTCCCTAACGGCCCGCACCGGCTCGACGTCCCACCCCGGCTCGATCTTGAGCTTGATGCGGACATACCCGGCCTCGAGGTAGCCGGCCACGGCCTCGACCAGCTGGGGGATCGAATCCATGATCCCGACCGAGACGCCGGAGGGGACCCGGTCCCGACTGGCTTCCAGGAAGACGGACAGAGGTTGGCCCGTCTGGCGCAGCTCGGCGTCCAGCACGGCCATCTCCAAGGCGGCCTTGGCCATCAGGTGGCCCTTGACCGGGCCCAGCAGTGGGCCCACCAGGCCGGCTCTGAGGTCGGCGGTCTCGAACAGACGGGGAAGTAGGAAACGCCGGATGGCGTCGCGCGCCCCTTCCACATACTCCGGGGAGTACAGGGGGGCGGACATGGCCACGCACTCGCCCCAGCCCTCGGCCTCAGGCGAGATCGCCCTCACCAGTAGGGCGTCCTTCCGGTGCTCAGTACCGAAGGACGTCCGGAACGGGGAGACCAGGGGCAGCGATACCCGCCGCAGTTCGACTGCGCTCAGCTTCACGGGTGCCACAGTGCCAGGAAGGGTCCCGGTCCGCCTCATCAGCATGCACCACGCGCCGGCCCGGAAATGGTCCTCACCTACAATCCGATCCAGCCTCTGGAGGGCCAATATGGCAGCGTCGCCACGCCTGCCGTCCCTCCCCGGCCCGCCCCGAAAGGATCCGCCCGCTTGTTCCACTCGTCGGCCTCCTTCCTGGTCCCTCTCGCTCTGCTCGGCCTCGGCCTGTTCCTGGCCCGGCTGTTCGGGACCGACCCGCTGGGGCGGCCCCGCCGGTGGTAGCCGAGGGGCGACCGGCTCGGAAGACGCCGGCCCCTAAGACGCCGGCCCGCAAGGCGCCGGCCCGTACGACGACAGCCCCGGATCCGCCGGCCCGGCCTACTCCGCAACCGGCGGTCAGTAGCGATCCGCCGGGCCTCCCGGCCCGGAAACCACCGTCGGCGGCCCGGTCCGGCTGGGCCCTGGTCACCGGTCCGGGCTCGTTGTTCCCCACCTATGGCGGCGTCATCGGCGTGGTGGCCGGGTTCGCCCTGTTGTTCTACTGCTGGTCCCGGGTGGCCGCCCAGGCCGATGTGTGGCGCCAGATGCCCTATCTCATCTCCGCCGGTCTGCCCGCCCTGGGACTGATCATGGTGGGCCTGGTGGTGATCAACATCAGCGCCAAGCGCCAGGACGGTGCCCGGCGCGCCCAGCAGATGGCCGCCTTGACCGAAGCCCTGACCGAACTTCGGTCCAGGCTGGACCGTTCATGACGGGCCGGCCGATCCCCTACGGCGCCGGGGCCGTCGGCGCCGCCCGCCGGGTCGGCCCGATCCTCCTGGGACTCGGAGCGTCGGTGGCCGCCGGACTGGCCGGGATCGGGCTGGCCTGGTCCAAAGCGGCCGGCAGCGACCTGGTCCCTCTGCAGGTCCCCGCCCTGGTGGCCGCACTGGTGGGATTGGCGTTGGCCGGCCTGGGTATGGCCGCCTACGACGTTCACCTGGGCCGGCGCCACGATGCCTTGGAGGACGAGGCTTGGGAGACGGTGATGGACCAGGTGGCCGACCTGACCCGGTCGCTGGGCAGATCAGGGGATATCGGCCGGTAGCCCCGGGTCCGGTCGGGCTGTCGGGATGTCGGGCTGTCCGGCTGGACGAACGACTTCCCTCCACTTGGGCTGAGCGAACCATGGGCCGCGGCCTGGGAACCATCAGAATGCGGGTGGTGGCAGCCTCGGTGGTGATCAAGGGCGGGACTGTCTATGACGGCACCGGGTCGGCCGGGTTCCGGGCCGAGGTGGTGATCCAGGGCGACGTGATAGCCGGACTACTGCCGCCTGAGACACCCGAGGTCGACGCGCTTGACGCCGAGGTCATCAATGCTCAGGGACTGGCGGTCGCCCCCGGCTTCATCAACGTTCTGAGCCACGCCTGGGGCAGTCTGCAGGTGGATCCCACCGGAGCCTCGGATGTATTCCAGGGCGTCACCACCGAGGTCTTCGGGGAGGCGTTCTCACTCGGGCCCGGCGGACCCCGGTTCGCCGAGATGATGGCGAGTTGGGGTGTGGAGGACTCCGTCACCGTCGACTTCCCTCGGCTGAGTGACGGCCTCGATCACCTCGAGTCGCACGGGGTGGGTCTCAACGTGGCCAGCTTCATCGGTGGTCACAACCTGAGAGTGCTGGCCGGAGGGTTTGACGATCGCCCTCTGGAGCCGGTTGAACTCGACCGCCTCCGGGCCCTGGTGGCCGAGGAGATGCAGGAGGGCGCTCTGGGTATCGGTACGGCCCTCATCTACCCGCCGGGCCGGTTCGCCCGCACGGATGAGTTGGTGGCCCTGTCGGAGGTGGTGGGTCGCTACGGCGGCACCTACATCTCCCACATGCGCAGCGAGGGCGACCAGTTCCTCGAATGCCTGAACGAGTTGCTCCATATCGGCGTGGCCGCTGATGTCCGCACCGAGGTGTACCACCTCAAGGCCGCCGGTCAGCACAACTGGCCCAAGATGCAACTGGCCATCGACCGCATCGAGGCCGCCCGCCAGTCCGGCCAGCCGGTCAGCGCCGACATGTATCCCTACACGGCCGGAGGTACTTCTCTGGCCAGCTCCATCCCGCCCTCGTACCACGTCGGAGGGATGGAGGCCCTTCTGGACCGTTTGACCGATCCGGCCCAGCGTCAACTGATGGCGGCCGACATAGCCAAGCCGTCGAACGACTTCGAAAACCTGTACCTCGCCGCCGGGGGTGGCGAGGGGATCCTCTTCTTCAACGACCTGGCCGACGGCACCCCGGCCCGGGGCCGTTGGCTGTCCGAGCTGGCTGCCGAACTCGGCCTCGAGGAGATCGACGCCCTGTTGGAGATAGTCGCCCGGCAGCCGAGCATCGGCGTCGGATACTTCATCATCGATGAGGACAACGTCCGCCTGGGTCTGTCCCAGCCGTGGGTCTCGATCGGCTCGGATGCGGGGGCCCACCAGGCCATGGCTCCCTTCACCGACTCGGCTGCCCACCCTCGCACCTACGGGACCTTCGCCCGGGTGCTCGGGCGCTACTGCCGGGAGGAGGGTCTCTTCCCTCTGACCGAGGCGGTACGGCGCATGACCAGTCTCCCGGCCCAGAACCTGGGCCTGGTCGGCCGGGGCGTGCTGGCCGAGGGTGCCTTTGCCGACGTGGTGGTCTTCGACCCGGCCACGGTGGCCGACCGGGCCACCTTCACGGATTCGCATCTGTATGCCACCGGTGTGCACCACGTCCTGGTCAACGGGACTGCAGTGGTGGACAACGGGACGCTGACCCAGGCCAGACCCGGCCGCCGCCTCCGGCGGGCCGCTTGATGAGGGAGAACCAATGAACGACGCCGAGCTGCAGAAGAAGCTGAGCGAGCTGGCCGAGGAGTTGGAGGTGACCGGCGTTTCGGTCGGGGTCCTCTTCGACGGTGAGGAGCGCTACGCCTATCACGGAGTGACCAGCGTCGAGAACCCCCTGCCGGTGGATGAGAACACGTTGTTCCAATTCGGGTCCACGGGCAAGACATTCACCGCCACCGCCATGATGCGCCTGGTGGAGGCGGGCCAAGTCGACCTGGACGCTCCGGTGCGCACGTACCTTCCCGAGTTCAAGCTGAAGGATGAACAGGTGGCGGCCAACGTCACCGTCAAACAGCTCTTCAATCACACCGCGGGCTGGCAGGGCGACCTGATGGACCAAACCGGGGACGGGGACGACGCCCTCGATAAATACGTCGCCATGATGGAGCGGCTGGAGCAGGTCAGCCCCCTCGGGGAGACGGTTTCCTACAACAACGCGTCGCTATCCGTGGCCGGCCTCATCATCGCCAAGGTGACCGGCACCACCTATGAGCAGGCCATCCGGGATCTGCTCATCGAGCCGCTGGACCTGGACCACACCTTCTTCTTCCCCAATGAGATCATGACCAGGCGCTTTGCGGTCGGGCATACCCGTCATGACGACGGCACCGTGACCGTCGCCCGGCCCTGGGCGTTGCCAAGAGGCAACGCCCCGGCCGGTGGGATCTCGGCCAACGCCCGGGACCAGATCGCCTGGGCCAAGTTCCACCTCGGGGACGGAACCGCTCCGGATGGGACCCGCCTGCTGAGCTCTGAGGCACTGGAGTCCATGAAGCAGGCAACGGTGGAGATGAAGGGCAGTGCCATCGGTGACGCCGTCGGCATCAGCTGGTTGCTGCGGGATGTCGACGGCGTGCGCCTGGTGGGGCATGGGGGAACGACCAACGGCCAGTACTCCGAGTTCAGCCTGGTCCCGGAACGGGGCTTCGCCATCATCTCCATGACCAACTGCGGCCCCAATGGCTCCCAACTCAACGATGCGTTGGGGAAGTGGGCGCTGGAGCACTACCTGGGTGTGGTCGACGCCGATCCGGAGCCGATCCTGCTGGGCGATGAGGCGCTGGTGGCCTTCACCGGCCGCTATGAGACCATCGCCGCCGTCTGCGACATCACCGCCGACGCCGGACGGTTGTTGGCCCACGTCGAGATCAAGCCCGACTTCCAGGCCATGCTGCGCGAGGCCGGTGAGGAGGTCCCCGAGGAGCAACCCCCGTTCGTTCTGGGCCTGCTCTCCACGGATGGCAACGAGTACGTGGTGGCCGAGGGGCCGGCCAAGGGCATGAAGGGTTACTTCACCCGGGGCCCCGGCGGTGAGGTGACCGGTGTGCATCTCGGCGGCCGCCTGGCCACCCGGGTGGAATCCGCGCCCACCCCTTAGGCAGCCGGCGTGGCGGGGGGCTACTGACCGTCGGGATAGTAGGGGCTGGTCTGGAAGTGCAGACAGCTGCACGAGGAGAAGTACTCTTCCGCCCTGACTTCATCGGCCCCGTCCCGCCGTCCCGACACGAACTTGGTGCCGTAGACCTCGGAGGTGGCGAAGCTGGTGCCAAGGGTCTGGGCCGCCTGCACGAAGGCGGCGGCGGTGACTCTAGGCAGCGCATTGATGACCTTCTGGAGGAAGAAGACGTAGTCACAGGCCGCCGAGGCCGTGACCTCATCATTGGCGTTGCTGGAACTGACCGGGTAGCCGGCGTTGGCCTCCAGCTGGAAGCAGAAGGTCCGGGCCGGGTTGGCCCTTATCCCCTGGTCGTAACTGGGGTCGTAGTCGATCTGGCTTACGGCCAGAAGGTTGTTCTGCTCGTCTGACGGGTTGAGGCTGGTGCCGGGGTTGTTGAGCCCGTTCTCCCCGTACCGGGGGTAGTAGTCCTGGGACTTGGCCTGGTCCATCCATTCCAGAGTCAGGCCATCGCCCGCCCACACCCCGTCGGCGCCATCCTGGACGATCACATGGTCGATGCCCAGGCTCTTGAACTTGGTGACGGCGCTGGACACGGCGGCGGTCATGTCACCGACGGCGCCGATCTGCTGGGGAACGCTGATGTAGGCGATCTGGGCCGGGGTGATGTGATGGGCGCTGAGCGCAGGCAGGTAGCCGTTGGTGATGGTGTCCCGGTAGTTGGGGTCGTCCCAGGTGACCAGGCCGAGCTTCCCGGTGAAGTATCCGGCTTTGTAGAGCCCGTCGACGGTCATCTGGCCCAACCGGTCGAGAGCGACGTCATCAGGATCGACCAGGCTGGGGTACCGGTTGAAGGTGGCCTCGGTGGCGCTGCCTGCTCCCAGTAGGACCGACCCGGCCTTCTGGCCGCAGGCGTCGAGGATGTCATCGTTGCCCGGGATCACGAATGACTTGTTGTCCTGGGTGTAATAGGCACAGGCCGACTCGTCCTGAGTGCTGGTGTCGGTGGTGAGGTTGTAGTCGTAGTAGAGGGCCTGCAGCTTGCGCCCGGCAAAGCCGCCGTGGGTGTTGGCGTAGTCGATCACGGCGTTGAAGACGTTGCGCTCGTCGTAGCTGGGAGCGGCCCCGGCGGCCCCGATGGCCCGGTCCCCGCTGGCGGCCGAGGAGCTGTAAGCCCAGCCGAAGTAAATGGTGGAGTTGGTGACCCCGGGGGCGGTGGCGGGCGTCAGCGTGGATGTGATGCCGGTGGGCTTGCCTGGACTGGTGGCGCTTCCGCCGCCCGATCCGGCCGACCCGGTCGTCCCGCCGGACCCGCCGGCGTTGGCGGGGCCGGCCGACGCCGTTCCCCCGAAAGCCGCTCCGGCCGCCGTGGCACCGGTGGAACCCGGGGCGGTGGTGGCGCTGGCGCCGGAACTGCCCGGGGAGGTGGCGCTGAGGCCGGCGTCTCCCCCGGCGCTTCCGTTCCTACCCGCGGCCGTCTTGACGGTGGTCCCACAGCCGGCCGACAGAACGGCCAGGGCCAGGAGCCCGAGGACCCAGCGGTTTCTGCTCACGGCAGCCTCCCTTCCGGTCACCCGGCCGTCGCCCTGCCCAGCCCAACTCCGGGTGGTCAACATCGGTCGACCCTAGAGCGCCCCGGTGAGGGGTTTCTGGTCGGATCCCACCAAGGAAAGGTGGTGGACTGGGGCCGATCCACCATCCCCCCCTCGGACCGAAGCGTCCCCCGGCGGAGCGTCTCCGGCCTACTCGGTGAAGCGGATGAGGGCCGGACCCCGCTCCTTCTGAGCCCGCTGGGACGCCGATTCGGCCTCCCGGAGCGCCCGGATGACATTTCCGCCGGCCAGGGCGGCGATCTCGGTGTCCGACCAGCCCCGTTCGATCAGCTCGGCCAGGAGCCGGGGATAGCCGGTGACGTCGTCCAAGCCCACCGGCATGGCGTCACAACCGTCGTAATCCCCGCCGATCCCCACTCCGTCGATCCCGGCCACCTCCCTCACGTGTTCGACATGGTCGGCCACCTGGGCGATGGTGGCCCGGGGCCTCGGGTGTGAGCCTTCGAACCCGGGAGCGAACTGCATCCGGGCGTTCCAGGACTTCGGATCCAGCCCGGCCTCGATCATGGCCCGGCCCAACTCGGTGGACCAGGCGAAGCACTCGGAGGAGATGAAATCGGGCACGAAAGTGACCATGCAGACGCCGCCGTTGCTCGGAAGCCGGGCGAGGACGGCATCGGGCACGTTGCGAACATGGTCGACCAGGGCCCGGGCCGAGGAGTGGCTGAAGATGACCGGGGCCTCGGAGGTGTCCAGAGCGGCGTTCATGGTGTCCGGACTGACGTGGGAGAGATCCACCAGCATGCCCAGACGGTTCATCTCCCGGACCACCTCCCGCCCGAACTCGCTCAATCCGTTAAGGCGGGGCTCATCGGTGGCCGAGTCGGCCCAGGCCACGTTGTCATTGTGGGTCAGGGTCATGTATCTGACCCCGAGGCGGTACAGCGACCGCAGCGTTCCCATGGAACACCCGATGGAGTGGCCGCCCTCGGCCCCCAGCAGCGACCCGATGCGTCCGCTGGAGAAGACGGTCTGGATGTCATCGGCGGACAGCGCCAGTCCGAGTGTGTCCGGGTGCCTGGCCACCAACTGGTGGACGAAGTCGACCTGCTCCAGGTTGGCGATGACGGCGGCATGATCGGGGAGGTCGGAAGGTACGTAGGTGGACCAGAACTGGGCGCCGACGCGTCCCTGGCGCAGGCGGGGCAGATCGGTGTGGGTGGTGGCGATGGGTCCGGCCGGGTCCATCCTGTCCATGTCGTAGCCGGCGGCCAGGCGCAGCGCCCAGGGCAGGTCGTTGTGCCCGTCGACCAAGGGCTGACTTTCCAGCACACCCATGGCCCGCTCCAGGGCGGTCGGTTCGGTCATCTCCCCAGCATCGCACGAGTCCACCGTCACTACGATGGCGGGCATGGTCGCGACCATCGATGACGCGGCCCGGCTGGCGTTTGGCCTGCCCCAGGTGACCGAGGGATTGAAATTCGGTCATCGCACCTGGTACGTGGCCGGGAAGTCCTTTGCCTGGGAGCGGCCCCTGAGCAAGGCCGACATCAAGCGCTTCGGCCCGGCCACCCCGCCCGATGGGCCACTCCTGGCCGTGTCGGTGGCCGACCTGGGGGAGAAGGAAGCGGTACTGCAGGCCCATCCGGACGTGGTGTTCAGCATCACCCATTTCGACGGTTACGCGGCCGTTCTGGTGAAGCTGAACAAGGTAGGCAAGCGGGTCCTCAAAGAGCTGGTCCTGGACGCTTGGTTGGCGGCGGCCCCGCCGGCGCTGGCCGAGGAATACCTCAAGCGCTGACCCGCCGGTCTGTGAGTCAGGCCCCGTCGCTCTCTGCATCACCTTCGACTGAGCGGATGGCGGTGGATGGGTCGGCGCCGCGGGCCACGCTCTGCAGCGCCGGCAGGTAGTCGTCGACGGTCAGGACGTTGATCTGCACCATATTGCGGAACATCTCCATGGTCAGCTCCGAGTCGGACACGTCGATGCTGGTTTTGAAGCGGACCTCCCCGTCGCTCCAGTCCATCTCGAAGTTCCCTATGGTCAGGCCGTAGTTGGCCAGGGTCAGGGCCTCGGCCATGGCCGCCCGGCGTTCGGGGCCGACCTCGAGGGGACAGAGGGAGTAGAAGGCGGCCTGCTCGTCCTCGTCATTGGCCAGAGCGACGCAGAACCATTTGCCGGAGTCGCCGGAAAAGCCGGTGTGGTACACGCCCTCCTCCACCACCTCGATGGGCCAGTCCTCAGCCTCTAGATAGGCCAGGACGGTCTGAGTGATCGGGGCTCCCACGGATCAGCCGTTGTACAGGTTGGTGGAGATCAGCTTCTTGAGATAGCCCATGTCCTCCCCGATGCGGGCGTGATCGTCCTTTCTCTCGTCCTCGGAGGCGTAGTCGTCCTTGCCCTGGAGGTCGAGCTGATCGGCCTCCACGCCGCCCTTGCCGTAGACGCCGGACACCGTCTTCACCAAGTTCTTGGCATGGCCCAGGGCCTTGCCCTTACCCGTGCGCAGCACCTTCATCAGGTGGTCGGTGGCCCGGTCGAGCTTGCGGGTGGTCAAGCGGCCGATCTTGGACTTGTCGCCTTCGTGCATGTCTGCCCGGGTCTCCTTGGCCTTGGCCGTTCGGGTGGCCAGGCGGCCCTCGTCAGTGGCCAGAGTGTCCCGGTAGTCGAGGCCGAGCTTGTCCTTGGCCCCTCCGAAGAGGTACATCTTGGCCTTCCAGGCCGTGCCTCGGTCTGTGCGCCCGCCGTAGCCGGTGGAGTTCTTGGAGTCGGCCAGGGCCCGGACGCGATCGAGCCGGCTCATTTCGTTACCCTCGGCGTCGGTCTTGCCGAAAGCGGTGCGGTCCATTTCCGTCTTGGCGGCCTCCTGGTTCTTCCTACCCGCCGCCGTCAGACCCTTGTAGGAACGGCCCTTCTCATCACTGGTGGCCCGGCCGAACTTGGCGCCCAGGTCCGAGCCACCGAAGAGGTACTGCTTGGTCTTCCACTTCCAGTCCCGCTTGGAGTTCCCTCCGTACTCGGTCAGGTCCTTGGCCTTGGCCAGGGCCTGCACCCGCTGGTAACGGCTCTGGCCGGCGGCACCGTCCATAAGCTCGGCGGCCTGCTGACGGTTGGCCAGGCCATCCTCGCCCATCGATTTGTACAGGTTGGGATCACCCTTGAGGGCCGATGCCTGGAGGGTCTTCTCCTGGGCCTCCTGCTTGTGGAAAGGACTCAGGAACGAGGCCACCTTCCAGCCCAGCCCGCGCTCCTTGTTGCCGCCGTAGCCGGCCGTGTTCTTGGCCTCGGCCAGCTTTCCGATCCGGTGCCAGCGCTTCCAAGCTCCTTTGCCGCCCTCATAGCCGCTCTTGAGCCCTGAGACCACCTTCCCGGCCAGCTTGACCGGGGCCCCATGAGGGCCGGCCACCCCGCCGACACCCTGGAGGCCCTGTCCGACGGTGTCGACGGCGTTGAGGGTGGCGCTCTCAGCCTTGCGCTTGTGGCCCATCTTGGCGAAGGACTTGAGACCGTGCATCTCCCCGTAGTCGTCCAGGGACTCCTTACTCTTGAAGGAGGTGTTCGCCAGGTGGTCCCAGGTACCGGTCTTCTCGTGTTCCTTCTGCGCCGCCTTGAACTCGCCTTTCATGGCTTTGGACTGTTTGGTCTCTATCTTGTTCTTGGCCCGGTTGAACTTCATCCGGTTCCAGCGGTTGCTGAGCGAGCCGCCGGTGAGGCCGGCCACTGCCGCTCCCTTCCGGTAGCCCTCCTCCCCCATGGACTGTTTCATCTCTTCCTGGGTGGCGCTGCCGGAGAACTGGGCCCGCATGTCCTTGGCTATGCCGCCCTTGTTCTTCCGGAAGCCCTCGGACATGTAGGCGTCATCAACCGTTTTCTGACCGGCATTGCCGGCCTTGATGAAACTCTGGATGCCCCCAAGGATCGGCACCGACGTCGTCATGTGGTCGGCCATTCCCTTGAGGCCACTGCCGAAGCCGAGACCTCCGGTGCCCAGGCTCTCAGCCGTGTCCTGGGCGGCGTTCTTGAACAGGCGCCGGGCCAAGGCGTTCTTCAGCTTGCCGCCCTTCAGGTCCTTGCCCTGATCGACCATGGTGTCGATGCCGTTGAGAGCCGTCAGGCCGCTGCCGAGGCCACCGAGCATCTCGGAGGTCTGTCCCAGGCCGGCCAGATCGGTCATCCCGGATGTTCCGGTCCCGAACTTGTCGCCCAAGAAGGTGTTGAGCTTGCCCGATGCTCCTCCCAGCTTTCCGAGCTCCTTGATCCCGCTCGCCTTATCGAGGCCTTCCGCCAGGGAATGCTCGTTGCTGAGGGAGGGCAGACCCATCAGAGTTGAGCTGGTGTTGGCGACCGAACTCGTATCGCCCAGCCAGCCTTTCTCCTTGCTCGGATCGGTCCATTTCTTCTCTTTGATCTCGCCACCGCCGGGAACGCGCTGACGGGCCAAGGCGCGGTTGGGCAGGTTCTCGGGCTGGATCACCTGCGGAGGGACCTGGAGATGGTTGCCCCCGGACTCCTCCTCGTTCTCGAGCTCCTTCTGTTCCATCATGGGAGAGCCCTCCTTGCGCGCTGATTTCGATGATAACGACGGGCCGGTTGGAAGTCGCCGGTCACCCGGGCGGTCTGCCCCAAGAGGCAGCCCAATCGGCTCATAACGGCACACATGTGCGGTGCCTATGGACCCCGCCTGCCACCAGGGGCAGGATCTGGTTCGGATGTCCTCCGTCGATCCTTCCCTTGCCCACCTGCACGCTCGTCTCGCCCTGGTGGTCGAACGCATGCGAACGGCGGTGTCGGTGCGCCGGGCCTTCTTCGATCCGGCCGTCCATGGCGGCCACGGCGCCTTCGTCTCGGACGATGAGGTCGATCGTCTGTTGGCCCCCCCGGTGTGGCCCACAGAGCTGAGCGCGGATCAGCTTGACGATCTGGCCCGGGTGGAGAAGGACGCCGGGCCGGGTGACCTCCGCTTGCGCCGCCTGGCCTCGACCTTCGGGCTCTCGGCACTCGATCAGGAGATCCTCCTGGTGGCCACGGCTCCCGAACTCGATGACCGGGTGGAACTGTTGTGCGGGTACCTCCACGATGACCTGACCCGCCGCCGCCCCTCGGTCGGACTGGCCCTCGAGCTCTGCGGGGAGAGCCCATGGTCCGAGCCGGCCCGCTCCCGGCTGTATGACGAGGCGCCGCTGGTCCGCTTCGGGCTGGTAGCGGTGGAAAAGTCGGACCGTCCCTTCTTCAGCCGGGCCGTCCGAATCCAGGAGAGGGTGGTGGCCTTCCTGCTGGGAGGGGACCTGCCCGATCCCGCCGTCAGTGCCCGCGGCGCTGAGTTCGTGCCGGTCACCTACGGGCCCAGCGCCCTCCTGCGCCGGGCCGTTCAGGAGGGCCACTGGCTGGCCTACGTGCGGGAGGGATCGGGGACGTCGGCCGGGTCTCTGGCCGCCGGAGTCTTCCGGGGCCTCGGTTTGGACTTGGTGGCCGTCGACCTGCGGCGCCCGGCCCCTCCCATCCGACCGGAGTCGGTCGACGTGGTGACAGCTGCGGTGCGGGAGGCGGCCCTACAGGTGGCCGGCCTGGTGATCGGGCCGGTGGAGGAACTGGTGCGCCAGAGCCCGGAGTCGCTGCGCCGGCTGGCCGGAGCGCCGGTGCCAGTGGTGGTGACCGGAGCCGAGGCGTGGGAGGCGACCTGGACCGATGAGGTTCCCTTCCTCCTGGAGGCGCCGGAACCCGATGCCGGAGTCCGGCGCGAAGTGTGGGCCCGGGTCCTGTCCGACCTGGAATTGCAGATGGCGGAGGGAGTGGATGCCGGCCGGGCCACGGCCCAGTTCGTCCTCACCCCCGAGCAGACCCTGCGCGCCGCCCGAGCGGCCGGAGCCCAGGCCGCCGCCGCCGGGCATCGGGTGGATGTCGAAATCCTGCGCGCGTCGGTGCGGGCCCAGAATGCGGGCCGGCTGGAGACCCGCTGCCGGCGGATCCCGGCCCGGGCCTCCTTCGATGAGCTGGTACTGCCCGAGCGGATGCTGGAGGAGCTGAGGGACATAGCCCGTTGGGCCCAGAGCCGGGAGCTGGTTAGGGACCGGTGGGGGATGGGCGGACAGGGGAGCAAGGGGCAGGGAGTGACAGCACTCTTCGCCGGGTCATCAGGGACGGGCAAGACGTTGGCGGCCGAGGCGGTGGCCTCGTCTTTGGGCTTCGACCTCTACACCGTCAACCTCTCCTCGGTGGTCGACAAGTACATAGGCGAGACCGAGAAACATCTGGAGCGGATCTTCGATGAGGCCGAGGGAGTCAACGGGGTGCTCTTCTTCGATGAGGCCGATGCCCTTTTCGGCAAGCGCTCCGAGACCAAAGAGGCCAAGGACCGCTACGCCAACCAGGAGATCGCCTATCTGCTCTCACGGATGGAGCTCTTCGACGGGGTGGCCGTGCTGGCGACCAACCTGAAGGCCAACCTGGACGAGGCCTTCACCCGCCGCCTGGATGCCATCATCAACTTCCCCGACCCGGCCGAGCCCGAACGCCTACGGCTGTGGCGTATCCACGTGCCCGACCTCGTTCCCCTGGAGGGGACGATCGACTTCGAGTTCCTGGCCTCCGCCTTCACTCTGACTGGAGGCGACATCCGCAACGTGTGCCTGGCCGCCGCCCGCCGGGCCGCCGCCCGGGACATCGAGCCCTGCGGCCTGTCCATGGCCGACCTGGTCTGGGCCGCCGCCCGCGAGTACCGCAAGCTGGGTCGCCTGGTCAGCGAGTCCGAGTTCGGACCCTGGCACGAAGCGGTGCGGGCCGGGCTCTGAGCCCTCTGCCCGCGTCTGGCTGGGTCGCCCGGCCGCAGTGGCTCAGGGCGCGGTAGTGGTGGTCGAGCTCGAGGACGTGGTGGTGGAACCCGAGCCGGCCGCGGTGGTCGACGTCGTGCCGGCGGCCGGAACTGAAGTGGTGGTCGTAGTGGGGGTAGAGCCCGAGGCGACCGATCCGAACGAGCCACACGACAGGGTGTCCATCTCGGGCGGGGCCTGGGGGCCCGACGACGGCGTCGTGTAGCCGTAGGTGGTGGTCCCGGCGGTGACCAGCTGGTCGTCCTGGAACGAGAGCTGATTTCGGACCACGGAGTAGGTGGTACCCGAATCGATACTGGTGGCGGTTTCGGTGACGACCGAGGGCTGGCCGCTGGTGTCCTTGGCGCAACCGAAGGCCGAGTACTGGCCCGTGTTCTGCCCGGCGCTGAGGGACATGACCTGACCTTGAACGTTGGTCACCGGAACCAGGCTGCAGCCGCTGAAGTCGTAGATGGACTCTGTGACCAGCGTCCCCTGTACGCCGGTCTGGACAAAGGCCATCTGGTAGCCCCGGCCGCCGGCGTCGTAGCCGCCGAGGGCCACGGCCTGGACAGGCGAGGAGCCCTGGGCCGCCAACGAGGGCGGGGCCGAGGTCGCCAGCGGCGTCTCGACGCTATAGCCGCTGGCCATCACCTCGCGCAGGCGGAAGGGGGATCCGTCGGGGGACGGCACGGCGTAGACGATCAGCTGGTCGGGCTTGTGGTCGCTGGTGAAGGCTCCATAGGCCTCGGACACGTCGAAGGCGCCCGCCGGGAGTGGCTTGCCTGACAGGGACGAGACGGGACAGCCCCCCGGTCCCAGAATCACGGTGGTGGTCGTGGTGGGAGGCACGGTGGAGGTGGTGGTGGTCGGAGCGGCGGTGGTGGTCGGCGCCGGAGCAACGGTGGTCGGGGGGGCGGTGGTGGGTGGAATGGCGGCAGCGAGGTGGGGCTTCGGCCCGGTCGCGGCCACGGTGTTGGACCCGCAGGCGCCGGCCAGGAGGCCGATGCCGGCCAGTCCGGCCCGGACCAATCCGCGGCTCCAACCAGCCCGGCCGGCTTCGGCCGGATGCCCGTGGGGATTTTCGAGACTTTGCGGGGTGTTTGAATGACGGCCAAAATGGGACAGAACATCCCTATGTCCGAACAGCCCACCCCGCGTCGGCCCCGCCGCAGGCTCCAGGCCAACAGCCAGGAAGCCTCGTGGGGCGCCTTCCTCCAGAACTACCTGGCCACCCGGGACCGGGGCACGGTCGACAGCTTCCTGGCCGGACTGGCTTCGCTCGGCACCCACCGGGCCGCCTGAATCTCTCACCCCGGCAGCGCCCCGACGTCTATCCGGTCGATGACGTGGGCGGGCTTGTTGGCGGCCACCATGCGCTCGATCATGGGCAGCCGGGCCCGGGCGGACTCCGGCAGGCGGATCTCGACCGTGGCCGGCGCACTGCCCGGCAGGGGCGAGTTGGCGGCGGCCGACCACACGCAGCCCCCGCTGTCGCTGACCTCAACCGGCCCGTCGGTGTAGAGCTCGATCAGGTCCCGCAGTCCGTCCAGCGTCCCCCGGATGCGGAATATCTCCACGGCCCGGGCGGCCAGGGCCCGCCGGCCGGCCTGGGTCCAGCCCTCCCCGTCATCGGCTCCCACCCAGCTGCAGAGCCAGTCGGTGAAGTCGGCGGGTGCCACCTCGGGGGCGAAGTAGTAGTCGAGGCAGTCGAGGGTGGAGACCAGAGGGGCGAGCATGTCGTCGAAGGCAGCCACCAACCGGGCACAGAACTCATCGGTGACCAGCATTGGGGGAAGACCGTGGGCCACCGACATCCGGTTGGCCAGGCCCGGTACCAGCCCCCGGCCCTGAGGCTCGGCGGACGGCATGGATTCGGGCTCGGGCGCCGGCTCCGGCGAAGCTGCCCGGTCGTCAACGATCGTCATACCTCTACCCGGACCTGGTGGCCGTAGGAGTAGACCAAGGCGTTGGCGTCCACATCGATCTTGTTGACCGAGGTTCCCCGGTCCCCTGTGGTCGGATCGGCAGCGAAGAGACGGAGGTCCTCCACAGACCGGATGCCTTCGACTCCCTGCAGCAGGGCGTAGATCTCCCCTAGGTGCACGGCCCGCCCGAAGGGCCAGCCCGTTCCCTCGGGTCCACCGGTCAGGGCGTTGAGGTACCGGTACAGGGTCTCAGTGGCGGCGGACTGGATGGTGGCGGTGTCCATCCAGGCGTGGGCCAGGAGCTGGGCGACCACCGTCACCCCCTGATAGAGGGGAGGTTCGACCACCACCCGGGCTCCGACCGACCGCTTGGCGGACAGGGCGTCGGCGACCGCCGAGAGCATGGCCGGAGGCGGAGCCAGGGCGGACAGTTCCAGGCGGCCGTCCTCATCGGGCACGGTGGGGACAACCAGGAGGCGGACCCCACCGGCGTCCTCGGGCCGCTCCGGGGCCACCGCCATGACCCGGGCCGCCTCGGGGGCGGCTTCCCGGGCCAGGTGCTCGTAGTCCTCCAGGGTCACGGCCCGTCCCAGCGTGCGCAGGGTGACCGGACCGCGGATCTTGGCCTCCTCGACGGTTTCCCCGTCGACACCGCCGGAGGCGGCGCGGCGGTTCTCGACCCGGCTGACGAAGGGCACGGTGGTGCGGATGACCGCCACGGAGCGGGCGGCCACGTTGCCCCGCCGTCCGCCACCGGTCCAGTAGCGCTTGAGCCGGATAACCGAGCCCTTGTCCGGAACCCTTCCGTACTGGGTGGTGGAGCCGTCGGCGTTGCGTACCAGTGGACCGAGGCGCACCGTCCCCTCGGTGGCGTCGAGGACGAAGTGGCGGTCCTCGGGTCCGCTCTGGGCGAAGTCGGACACCTCGGTCCACTCATGCCAGCCGTCGCCCTCGGCCACCTCGGCCACCTCGACCACCACCGGCTCGCCTGTGCGGAGGATCGGACTGCGCCGGGCCACGTAGTTCTCCCCGGGCACGCCGTCGGATTCGCCCAGGGTGTCCTCGGTCACGACCTCTCCCTGAACCCCGGCCACGGTGCCCCCGACGGCGGCGGCGTCGACCCGGGCGATGGAGGGGGAGTTGCTGTAGAAGGCCTGCCCCGGGCGAGGGGTCAGTAACCGGGCCCGGATCCACCCAGCCCTCAGGTTGTTGAGCATGGCCGACTGGTGGCCGACGGGGACGTGGATGACGACCTCCCCGGTTCGGTTCATCCCCCCGGTGGTGTCCCGCTCGACCTCGGCCGGAAGCCAGGCGGTCCCGTCGTAGACATCCCAGGCCAGGGGCGGATGGTCCGGATCGACGCCGACGCCTTCCAGATCGCAGTCCATCTTGATGGACAATGCGCAGCCAGGTACCGGATCGGACAGACCGATGAGAAGGGCCTCGCCCGCCACCGGAACGGCGGAAAAGGCCGACACCCGGGATAGCCGGATGGCCTCGGTGTGATTGTGCCAGGTGCCATCGGAGCGGAGTGAGCCGACGTAGAGCCGCTCGGTGGCGGCGATGACCAACTCGGACTCAGTGGTGAAGGTGACGACGGAGTCAGCTGACTCCCCTCGCGGCGTGGAGGCAGCCGCCCCGGCGGGCACCACCACATCCACGGGACGGGGGGCGGACAGCCAGAAGGTCAGGTCGGCCCGGGCCGGAGTCGAGGGGAAGAGCCTGACTCCGATCATCTCCAGGAACTTGACGTAGTTCCGATCCGGGACCCGGTTGATCCGGTAGAGGAGTTGGTCGGTCATGTAGGCGAAGGCCTCGATGAGGGTTACGCCGGGATCGGACACGTTGTGGTCGGTCCACTCCGGGCAGCGCTGTTGCACCAGGCGCTTGGCGTCATCGACGAGGTTCTGGAAGCGCCGGTCGTCGAGGCTCGGTACGGGCAGGGGCATCGGGTTCAGCCTTCCTCGGGGATCACGTAGAAGGGGAATACGAGGTTGCGGGTGTCGTATGAGCCCCTCGGGGAGTACTTGACGTCTATGTAGAGGACGCTGGAGTCCTCGGAGTCGAAGGCGACGTCCACGTTGTTGACGTCGACCCGGGGCTCCCACCGGGCGATGGCGCTGCGGACCTCCTGAGCCACCTGGCCGGCGGTGTTTAGGTCAGCGGGGGCGAAGACGTAGTTGTGTATGCCGCAGCCGAACTCCGGGCGCATCGGCCGTTCCCCCGGGGCCGTGCCGAGGATCAGGCGGATGGCCTGCTCGAGATCGTTGTTTCCACTGGCCAGGGAGATGGATCCGGCCGCGTCGGTGCCCAATGGGTAGTTCCAGCCCTGGCCGATGAACTGCTCCGGCACGTCAGCCCTCACCCAGCATGATCATGGCCGCGGCCACGCTTACCTCACCGGCGGCTTCGATGCCGACGTCGCCTTCACCGGTGATGGTGACCGAGGTGCCGGTGATGGTGACGTCCGAACCCTCCAGGGACAGGGCGCCCTCGGTGGAGATGGACAGATCACCTCCGGCGGTTATGGAGATCTCCTCGGCCGCCTCGATGCTGACCATTCCGGCGGACACGATCTGGATGGCCTGCTCCATGGCGTCGATCTTGATGGAGCAGTCCTCCTCTCCCGTGATGAGCAGGATTCCCTGCCGGTCCTCCCCATCCAGGAACTGGAGCATGTGGCGCATGCGAGACATGATCCGCCGCTCGTTGACCGTTCCTTCGATGTCGGGTCGTGGCTCCGGCTTGGACAGTCCGTTGTAGAGACCGCCGATGACGTAGGGATAGTTGATGTCGCCCCGGTCGAAGGCGACCAGGACCTCGGCCCCGACCTCAGGAACGAACAGGCACCCGTAGTCGAGGCCGGCCCCGGCCTGCACATTGCGCACGTAGTCGGTGACGTAGGTCTCATCCAGCCAGGGGAAGCTGAGCTTGACCCGACCCTGTCCTTCGGGGTCATCGGAATCGACCACCCGGGCCACCACCACGCCAGGGATGCTCGGACGGACCGTCTGGGTGCCGCCGCTTCCGCCGCCGGAGAGGCCGAGGAGGGAGCGGTCCCGCCTGCCGCCGATGCTGAACCAGGTGGTGAAGCCGCCCGAACCGGGCGAGTATCGGTGTTTGGCCTCGGACACGATGTACTGCCCGTCGAAGGGCGGACCGGCCATGCCCAGGCTGACCTGGGAGCCGGCCTGGATGGACGGGTTGCCCAGACACTCCCCCTGTAGCTCGGCCGAGGCGCCGGCCAGGGACCAGGCCAGCGAGTTGGCCTTGGCCTCGGCCGCCCCCTCGTTGCTGTAGACGCGGTCGGTGGCCACGTACTGGATTCCGCCGAGCTCCTCGGCCAAGGCGGCCGGTTCCACTGTGAAGTCATCGACCGAGGCCGAGAGGGACTCGGCCGTGGCCTCCCCGATGACGGGCTCGGCCAGGAGGGGGTTCCAGCCCCGGACCTGCACGGTGGCCACCTGTTCGGCACCACTCACCGAACCGCGGAGGCGGATCAGGTTCTCGCCCAGCACCAGCTGGGTGGGCATGGTGGGCGACTCGTAGCTCTCGCTCGGCTCCAAGCCCTCGGCCGCCGCGGCCTGAGGCCGGAAACAGAACAGACCGTCCTCACAGAATGCGTCGTATCCCACCTCGGCGGCCAGTTGCTGGATGAAAGCCCAGTCGTTGATGTTGCCCTGGGTCAGCTGGCTGTAGAGGGCCTCGGTGGGGATGATCTCGCCCGGCTCGACCCCCGCCTCGGCCAGCACCAGCTCGACGGCGGCGGAGATGGTGGTGTCGGGGATGGCCCGGGTCTTGGTGCCGCGCATGAGCCGATGGGAGAGATCAAGGCCACGGATGATGGTGAGGTCGCCCTCGGGCCCGTAGTCGATCTCGATGGCCGTGATCTCACCCAACATCAGGGGGGACGGCACGTCTTCCTCGGTAACCTCGATGCTCACCATCACGCCGATGACGAAACCGGCGTCGAGGACGTCGGAGCGCTCACCTTGGAAGACGAGCGAGAACTGCCCGGGCAGGAACAGGCTGGTATCGACTTCGGCCGAGACCAGGAGTTCTGCCACCAGCGGGAGGAGGGGAGCGCCGTCGACCTCGATGACGATCTCGGCGGTGTCGGTGCCGTCGGCGATGGTCGTCACGGCTGGAACCTGCTCACGCCAGGCCCTCCACCTCGGACAGGTCCGGGATCAGCAGCTCGGTCCCCACCGGGATGCGACTCGGGTCATCAATGCCGTTGACCTCGGCTATGGCCCGCCACAGGGTGGCGTTGGAGTAGGCGCCATAGGAGATGGAAGCCAGGCTGTCCCCGCTGACCATGACGTGGGTGCGGCGGGCGGCCAGGCCTCCGGAGGTCGGGTTGGTGGGGCCGAGAGCAGAAGTGTCCTCGACCATGCTCACGGTGGCCTCGGCCCTGACGGGCAGACCCATGCGGAACAGCTTGTAGGTGATGTCCACCTTCTGGACGTAGCCGGTGAAAGGGTCGTCATTGATGCCCCACGAGAACGTCACCTTGGGCGGCATCGGCTTACGCTCGGCCAGCGAGGCCGGGGTCGGGTCGCAGGTCGACAGGAGTGACTTGATGGTGCCGTTGAGGCCGATGGCGTCCCTGCTCACCTTGAGGGCGTTGGGCAGGATGCCCGTGGCGTCCATGAACATCTGGAAGCTGAGCGTCCGGGCCTTCGCCCCCTGGAACTGGGAGCGGCCGCCCTTGCGCCGGGAAGGCTGCTTGGACTCCATCCAGCTCGTTTCTTTGCCGATCTGGTAGTCGTTGGGGTTGACGGCAAAGCGCAGCGTCTCGGGTGGCACCGACAGGATGATGAGCTGGGCATTGAGGAAGTAGCCGGCGTAGGAGGAGACCTTGTCGGCCACATTGGTGACGTCACCGATTCCCTGTCCGGCCGCGCCGACGCCCTGGCCCGCCACTCCCATGCCGGTGTTGGCTGCACCGGTGACGGTTGAGACGGCCTGACTGAGGCTGCTATTCGACATGCTCATCGCTCTGGGCCCCTTACAGGAATCCGGTGTAGGCCAGCTCGAGTGACTCGGAGGCCACCTGGAGTTCGGCGGTGTTGAAGGAGGGTCCGGTCCAGCGCACGGGGACCACGCCGCTCAGGTCCCAGGACATGATCTCGCCCCCGGCCGGGTCGAGGGCCTTGAGGGAGGCGCTGGTCGGAACGACGATGGTGGCGAACCCGGTGATCCAGGACATGACCTTCTTGGTGTCGGCGCAAATGGGTCGGCCCAGAACCAAGTTGGTGAAGGAGTATCGCCCGGTGAACTGGTGCATGTAATCGGCCATGGAGGACTCGTTGCGGTGCTCGTTCTCGATCTCCACCCCCAGGCCCTGGCACGTTGACCATGGACCGAGGTCGGCGTAGTCGACCTCCAGGGTGAAGTAGATGCTCAGACCGGGTTCGGTCAGTGCGTCGGCCACCGTCACCACCTCCCGTAGATATCGCTGAGCGAACCGGTCCGGTCACGGTCCCGGCGCAGGTCGGACTGAAGTCGGAAGCGGAACAGGGGGTAGAGCAGGCGGGACAGTCGCTCGAGCTCCTCGTGGTCCGGATTTTCCGAACCGAGGACGCCACCGGGTGCGCCGCTTTCCTTGGGGATGCGCTGGGCCCCGCCCGATGCCAGGGGGGATACGGCCGACACGGTGGAGCCGGGTCCCGGGGTCGCACCCACGCTTCCCCTCACTCCGGCGGCGGCCGTGGTGATCACCTGACCGCCGCCGGCTCGCTGGGCCGCCGACGCGCCCAGCTGGGCCTTCTCCAACCGGTCGAGCCGGTCGATGATCCTGTCCATGGCGGGGGCCTGGTTCAGACCAGACCGGGCCAGGGGCGGAGCCGAGGAGCCGGGGCCGGCGGGCTGAGCCAGGTGGCGCAGGGCCGAGACGGAAGGGGCCGGCTCGGTGGGATCGTTGACTGGCCACTCCGGGTCGAGAACCGGCGCCGCGGAACGGGCGAGAGCGCTGAGCCGGGCCGGGCCGGGCGTTGCTTGCCTGGATGGCGGAGAAGGAGGTCGGCCGCGGGTGGGCAGCCCGGGCGCCAGGGGTTCGGCCGGGGCGCCCACCGCTCCGGGGGACAGCGGAAGGGGGGTCCGGGCCGGGGGGTTGGTGGCGCCGATGCCCTCGGCCACCGATTGAGCCTGCCGCTCCAGCATCCGACCGGCCCGGGAGCCCTCCTCCGGCATGACCGAAGGGGCGTGCTGGCGTTGGGCGGCGTGGGCGAGTTCGTGGGCCAGCACCTGGCGACCCCGGCCCTGGTCCAGCGGGCCGACGCACGGGGGAATGTGAACTCCTGTGGCGTCGGTCCAGGCCTCGGCGGCCATGTCGGCGGCCCTAGCGGGGACGGAGGGCCCCCGGTCAACAGGCACCTGGGTCAGGTCGGCACCGACTGTGGCTCCGACCTCCCGACGCACGCCGGCGGTCTCATCGCCGGGGAGGCCGGCCTGACCCAGGAGGGGGGCCATATTTATAGGTCGTGACTGCAGGCCCGGGGCGGAGTCGGTGTTGTCCCTCGGGCTCAGACCGGCCGCCACGTCCATGACGGCGGCGGTGGCGGGCGCAAGCCTTTCAACCGGAACTGTCGGATGGAGCGCCAGGTTCCGCGACCGGCCGGAGCTTTCGGGGCCGAGCAGACCTTGATCAGCCGAGCCGGCCAGATGGGGCCGCCCTACTTCGGGTGAGGCAGGTCCTGGCCCGATGCCGGTGGCCGGGCCGGCCAGGGGGAGAGATCCGCGGTTCGGCCGCCGCGGCGGGCGCAGAAGATCGGCAGGTCGGACGGCAGTGGGTGGGAGCGACCGGAGCGGGGCGGCCAGACCGGTCGGATGAGGAGTGGTGCCGGCGGGGGAGGTGACCAACGGAACAGCTGGGACCTGGCCTCCACCGATGGGGCCAGGCCAATCGCGGCCGGAACCTCGAACCGGCTCCGCCGGTCGGAACTGGGCGGCCATGGCTTCAGGCCCACCGGTCAGGGTGGCCCGCTCGGCCGGTCGATCCTGGCCCGGAGCCTCCTCCACAGCCGCTCGGGCCAGGGGCAGGTCCGGGGTCACGGCGCCGGCGTCGGACTCTTCGGGGGAGGTGAGGATGGCCAGGTCGCCTCGGTCCGCTCCAGCCACCTTGGCGGATTCGACGGCCGGGGCTTCGCCGATCTCACCCCGACCGAGGGTCTTCGTCTCTCCCATCTTGGGTGCAGCTCCGACCGGAGGGTTGTCCGTGGGCGATGCCCCCAAAGACACGGCTCCACGAGCGGTCGAAGGACCGCCATCGGTCGTCGTCCCGGCGGGGAGGGCATGGGCCACCGCCGGCGTGGCCAGAGGAGCCTCCGCCGGCGTGGCCTGAGGGGCCCAGGGGGCGGATGGCGGAGGCGCAATCGGCGCCTGGCCGAGAGCCGCCCGGGCGATGGCCGGCTGGCTGGGCGGTTCCTGTACAGCTGTCTGGGTCGGAGGCCCCGAGGGACGGGGCTCGACCAAAGATCGATCAGCCGTCGGTGCCGTCGGGGCCGGTTCGACTCTGACCGCCGGGGTGACCTCGGGACCAGCGGCTGAGGTCGACTGGGACGTGGGGCTCATCGAGCGAGCTGGCTCATCGGCGGGGGCTACATCGGACCCGCGTGTATTTCCCGGGCCGCCCAACAGAGGAGCCGCGGCGCCGCGGCCACCAGATTACGCCCCCGACTCGGCGTGCGCAGACTTGGAGTCGACCGGCGCAGCGGTGACCGGCGCAGAGGTGGCGGCTGTTGTCGGGCTTGCCGCCGGCTGAATACCTCCGGTTGGCTTTGGCATCGGCCGACCCAACCCGGCTGTCGACGCTGGCTTCTCTACACCTGAATCGGGTCCCCCCGCGGACCGGCTCGGAGTGTTCATCGGGGCGACTGTCGGATCCGCCGGAACGTCCGGCCCGACTGTTGCACCCGGAGCCGCCTGTGCCAGAGGCAGAACCGACCCGGCCCCGGGGTGGGGGCCGGACTGAGCCAAGGGGGAAACTAGAGGCATGGCGGGCGGAGGAGCGTGGTCGGTTCCCACCGGTCGGTCGGTCGAAGGGGAGGCCGGGGAACCTGCGGAGGCCCCCGGGGGAAGGACGGCTCCGAGGTCCGGTGTATTCCCGATGGGCCCGTTCGCACTTGGCAGTGTGGCGATAGAGCGAGGAGCCGGGACCGGCACCGACGGATCAGGCGCGATCTCCAGGACGGGCCCGCCCCGCATCACACTGCGGACCAGACCGCCCGGCCGGCCGTGGGGGACGACCACGCCAGGACGGGTCGGAGCTGGGGAGCTTCCCGGTCTCCTGATGCCAGCCGGCGGTCCGTGGGCCTCCAACGGAGCGGCCTGGAGCCGCTGGGGGGCGGTGACCTCGCCCTCCTCGTCCGATATGGACATGGCCAGGCTGAGGTCCGGTCGGCCGGTATCGGGAGAGGACTCGGGGGCTATTGACGGTCGGGTGACGACAGCTCCGCTGGTCACCGTTCCGCGAGGGCCGCTCGGATCAATGAGGTGGCCGAGCGTTCCAAGTATCACCGGATCGGGCCGACGCCGGCTTGGGAGCACCTGGTCGAACCGGGTCGAGATGGTGAGCGGCATGGCGCCGATCAGCGGGGTCGGAGGAGCGACCTTCGACCATTCCGGCCGGGAGCGGGCCGCCAGATCAGCGGCCGTCACCGTCTCACCCCCCCGCGGGGGCGCGGCCGGTCCTATTGGCGCGGGGCCGGACGCGGTGACCGGCTCCCGTCGCTGTCGGCGGCGGAGCGACCAGGCCATCCCGGCTCAGCCCGCGCCGGCGGACAGACGACGGTTGATCTTGGCGATCTCCTCCACGAAGCGGAGGCGGGTGGGGTGCTCCATGTCGAGGATCTCGTCCATCGACCAGTGGAAATGGTAAGCCACGTACGCGACCTCTTCATACAGCCGGTCGGCCGCGTACGTCACTGTTCCCCCAGGCGCCCACCGGCCAGATCGACCGCGAATCGCTCATGGCAGGCCGGACAGGTGACCGCCGCGTGGGTGTGACCCTCGGTGTTGATGCGCCTGTACAAGTCTTGAAGAAAAGCCAGGTCCGAGGCGAACAGACGCTCGATGACGGTAGTCCTGACGTCGTCGCCCTCGAGGCTGCCGAGTCGGGTGATGACCCGGGCCAAAAGGACGACGGTCAGGTAGGCCGGGTTCTGCTTGACCCGGTCATCGTGGAGGGGCAGGAGCTCGTCGCGGGCGGTCGCCAGGCGCATGGTGCCCTGGGTGTGAAGAACATCCTTGTCGTCGAGGTAGCCCCTCGGTAGTTCGAAGTCGAACTCGGTCCGCAGCGGCTCGGGTCGGGCAGCAGCAACCGGCATACCGAAGTCGGCCACGTCATCAACCGTGTCGGCTACGGCCACCGGTCCACCGCTGTTGACCCGGCGCATCAGGACTTAGCCGGCTCGATCGAGTCACACACGATGGTGCAGGTCTCGGTCAGGACGCTCTGGTCACCGGCGGTCATGGTGCCGTACTCGACCGAGGACGGCCAGGCATTTACCAGGTTGAACTCCCGAACCGTGATGCCCTCGTAGTTGAAGATCTTCACCACGCCGTTCTTGCGGGCGGGGTTGATCTTTCCGTCCCAGACGCTGTTGATCCAGTCGACCAGCTTGGTGTCATCGGTGACGCCGCGGGAGACGGTGATCTGTCCGGAGTGCTTCCGGCCGGGTAGCCACTTGTTGACGTACTTGCCGTCCGCGGTGTTCTGCTTGAGCTCAATGGTGTCGACGCCGACGGTCAGGCCGTTGATGCTCTGAATCTGGTCGATCTCGATTCCGTCGATCTCGAGGCCGAAGGACCAGCCGACCCCCGTGTCGTACTTATCGAAACTGGGCATGTGCGCTTACCTTTCTCGGGCTCTCGGGTGCTTACTCGGCTACCAGGCTGGTGCCGCCTGAGTACTGGGACAGACGGAAAATGACGAACTCGGCCGGCTTGACCGGGGCCAGCCCGATCTCGCAGACGACCTGTCCGGCGTCGATCCCCTCGGCTGGATTGGTCTCCCCGTCGCACTTGACGTAGAAGGCCTCCCCCGGGGTCTGGCCGAACAGGGCACCCTTGCGCCACTCGTTGACGAGGAAGGCCGAGATGGTCCGGCGGATCTTGGCCCACAGGGCGTAGTCGTTCGGTTCGAAGACGACCCAGTCGGTCCCGCCCAGGATCGACTCCTCCAGGTAGTTGAAGAGTCGGCGGACGTTGAGGTAGCGCCAGGACGGATCTGAGGACAGGGTGCGAGCCCCCCACACCCGGATGCCCTTGCCCGGGAAGGCCCGGATGCAGTTGATTCCCACCGGGTTCAAGAGGTCGTGCTCGGCCTTGGTGAGGTTGAGCTCGAGGGACAGGGCGCCGCGGACGACCTCGTTGGCCGGAGCCTTGTGCACGCCTCGGGTGTCATCGTTGCGGCCCCAGATTCCGGCGATGTGGCCGCTCGGTGGGACGAACTGGTTGGTCCCGCTACCCGGGTCGAAGATTTTCACCCAGGGCCAGTAGAGGGCGGCGTACTTGGAGTCGTAGCCGGCCTTGTCGACCCGCCATTCTTTGATCTGCTGGGCATTGAGTCCGGGGGGCGGGTCGAGGATGGCCACCCGGTCTCCCATCAACTCACAGTGGGCGATCATGGCCAGCTGCACGGCCTGCACGCCTTCCAGGTCGATGTTGCCCCGCTGATAGGCCGACATCAGGTCCGGGACGCAGACCATGGTGATCTCGTCGACTGCCTCCAGGCCGCCGAAGCCGGTCCGGTCCGAGGAGTCGCCGACATAGTCGTCAGGGCTGAGGGCGACCGGGGTGGGCGCCCCGCCGCCGGCCAGCTCCACGGCCCCCCGGCTGACGGTGGCATCGGCCAGACCGAGGTCCTCCAGGCGAATGGTCTTGGACTGTGCGTTGACGACGGTGGCGGCATTCTGCCGGCCCCGCTTGGTTGTCAGTCCCTCGAAGGACTCGATCACCTCCCCGCCTCGCTTCACCGACAGGTTGAAGCTGTCCTCGGGCGAGCCCTCGGGAGCATCGGTCACTTCGACGCTGATGTCGTTGCCGGCCGGCCCACCTTCGATGGCCCGGACCTTGAAGGCACCCAGGGCCCCGCTGGCCGGCTGCCCGGCTCCCAGGGCGGGAGTCTCTCCACTCCCGTTGCCGTTGGCCGACTCTCCCCCGACGCGGACTATGTAGCAGGCGCCGCCGCCGTTCTGGAAGTAGCCGTATACGGACTGGGCTAGGTAGGTTCCCTCGACGAAGTCACCGAAGGTCTGGGCGTACTGGCTCCAGTTGGTGACCAGTGTCGGGGTGTTGAGTGGTCCGCGCTCCGTCATTCCGACGAAGGCGGCCACCGCGGTACCGACGCCCTCGATGGGACGGGAACCCGCCTCCACCTCCTCGACGTAGACACCCGGTGACAGGTAGTTGGGCATTCGCTGTTCCTCCTGGGTTCAGTGCTTCAAAGCGTGGACCGGACCGGGCGGTCCGGGGAAGGCGGTTCGGACGGGCATTGGGGTATTGCTGATTGCCCTTCGGGGCAGCGGCGGCTCACAGAGCCACTTCCTCTTCCCGCGGCCGTGACCCCTCAGAGGCCTCTCCGGGGTCGGGCTCGGTCGCGGCTGCTACGGGCATCCGCCCATCTCGGGCCGCCTCGTCCAGGTCGGGCATGGTGTTGTACCCCGTGGGCCGGATGCGGAGGGGACGATCGACGGCGCGGGCCGCCTCGATCATGAGATCGAGATCCACGGGCATGGTGGCCACCACGTCCAGGCTCGGCTTGAGGTCCCCACCCAGGGAGCTCCATACATCAGGAACCTTTCGGTTGTCCGGAGGAGGCTGGGCCACCTGGAGACCGATGGGGTAACCCTGTCGCCGCAGGGCTCCGGGCAGCATCTCGGGGGGGATCACTTCGTGGCGGATGAAGCACCCGAGTAGGGCGGTCAGGAGCCGGTGTTCGTCCTCGGGGCGCTGGGTCCAGGCTGTGACCAGGTAGGCGAGTCGAAAGGTCCGGGGAGGCTTGCGGTAGCCGGTCACTTTTCCATCCGCGTCCGGGATCCGGATGCGACCATTCATCCTCCGGGAACTGTCCTCCCGGAGGTCGTAGAGATACATGTTGACCGTCGGGGCGGTGCGCCTGGACGCCCAGTCGCGGGTGGGGGCATCGAGGACGACTTCCACGTCGCTGTTCAGGAGGGCCTCCTGGCGCAGCAACGAGGAGAGGGCCTCATCGACCTCGTTGATCACGGGATGCATGGTGATACTGGCTGCCTTGGTCCGGAAAGCGACTAGGGGCAGCCCATTGGGTTGAGGGTGATGCCCGATGGGGCAGACCTGGCCTCGGGCCGGTCCTATTTGGGCTGAGGTCTGGCATTGTCGCCTGGAGTCCATGCTGAACCGCCACGCCCGCAAAGTCCTGTCGGGACTGACCATCCTCGGTGTCGGGGTTGCCGGCACCCTGATTTTCACGCGTCCGGATTCCGGCCCGACCCAACGGGCGGCTCTGACCGCCGCCGATCCGGCTGCCCTCCCGTCGGTGCAGGTGCAGCCCGGACTCCAGGCGGCCCTGGCCACGGCGCCAAAAGTGGTGCAGCTTCATGCCGCGACCGCCCCGCCGGTGGCCGAACCCGCCGCGCTGACCCAGTCGCCAACCGTCAAGCCTCACGAGGTGTTCAGCTTCCTGCCCTACTGGACCCTCGCCGACGTAGCTGCGTCCAGCCTGGCCGACGCCTCGACCGTGGCCTACTTCAGCCTGGACGTCAACGCCGACGGATCGGTGGACCGGAGCGGCCCCGGCTGGGAGGGATTCACCAGCGCCGAGCTCGTCAACGCCGTCAACCAGGCCCACTCCGACGGGGATCGGGTCGTGCTGAGTGTCACCTGCTTTTCGCAGGCCAGTCTCGATGCCATCACCCACAGCTCGACTGCTGCGACCCGATTGGCGTCAGACCTGTCGTCCCTGGTGGCCGGGGAGCAGATGGATGGAGTGAACTTCGACTTCGAAGGAATCGGCTCTGCCGACCGCGCCGGCCTCGTCTCACTGATCTCCGAAGCGACTGCCCGGCTGCGCCAGGTCGATCCGCACTGGCAGATCACGATCGACACCTACGCCTCGGCGGTAGATGGCGGGGGCTTCTTTGACGCTCAGGCCCTCGCCCCGGTGGTCGATGCCATCTTCGTCATGGCCTACGACATGAACGACCGCAACACCCCCTCCCCGACGGCGCCGCTCACCGGTCCCGGGTACACCGACGACAGCGTCGTGTCGAGTTGGTCCTCGCAGATACCGGCCGACAAGGTGATCCTTGGCATCCCGTTCTACGGATACGCGTGGCCTACCGCCGGACCCGCACTGGGAGCGGCGGCTACCGGCTCAGAGTTCCCCCTGAGCTACTCCCAGATCGAGACGTCAGGCCACCCCGTCTACTGGGACTCGATGACAGACAACCCGTGGACGTCGTGGCAGTCGGATAGCCAGTGGTATCAGGCCTTTTTTGACGACTCGACATCGATCGCGATGAAGGCCTCCGCCGCCTCCGCCGATGGCCTTCTCGGCGTCGGCATCTGGGCCCTTGGAATGCAAGGCAGCGATGCTGCGGTCCTCACGGCCATCGAGGGTGGCCAGGCTCCGGCCAAGAGCTACATTCCGTCACCGGAGCCGGCAGTCTCACCGGCCACCGGGACCGTCGTCGCCTCCGCCGCCCCGACCGCCTCTGCTCACTACTCACCGGGCGTCAACGTGAGCGAGCCCACCCCTCCCGCCATCGGGGCGACAACACCCTCGGGTCGGCCCGGGCCCGCCCCGGCTGTCGGTCTCTGCTCGCTTCTGAGCAGTGACGCGCCGATGCTGGCCACCGCCGCCGAGGCAGCCGGGCAAGAGTCGGGTCGGAGCCTCGGTGTCGACATGACCACCGTGGCACGGCAAATGGCCGCCTCGGCGGGATGCAACGGCTCCGCGCCGGTGGCGGTGCCGGGCGGCCAGCCGCCCTCTGGGGTGTGTGCGCTCCTCTCGGGTCAGGCCAATCTGGCTGCGCTGCTCGACAACGAGTCGGGCAGCCACGCCTCGCTAGGTGGGCTGGTGCAGCGGCTGGCGGCTTCGGCCGGATGCCGCAGTGTCACGTTCGATCCATACGCTCCTGGCGCCGGGTGCTCCGCGTTTGACGCCGCGCTGAGCGCCGTCGGGGGAGAGGCGGCCGGTGCTCAGTCCTTTGTGGAGCAGAGGACCGGCAACACCCTGGGAGTGGATATCTCCTCCGCCGTCTCCGGCCTTGGCGTGGCGTGTTCTGCGGCGGGGCCCTCGGCGGCGCCGTCGACAGAACTGCCGATGGTATGCACTCTTTTGGCTGACGTATCGGAGTGGGCTCAGACCTTGCAGACCGTCGCCGGAATATCTGGCCAGCTGTCGACCGGGGTGGCCCAGCTCAGTGCTCCGGTGGGGTGTCCATGAGCGCCGGGCTCCTGTTCCTCTCCCGTCCCCGGGGCCGGAGCGCCCGGCTGGCTATGGCCGTCCTTGCGGCCGGCACGGCCGTGGCGACGGTCTGCAGCGGCGGGAGTCGCGCCTGGGCCGGGAGCGTTCCGGCCGGATCGCCCGATCCCAACTTCGGAACCAACGGCGTGGCGTCTGATCCGGCTACGGGAGACGCAATCGCGGCTGGGGCCCTGGTCGACTCCACCGGCGGGCTGGTGACGGCGGGGACCTCCCGTCAAGGGGGTCAGTCCGTTGTGGTTCTGGCCCGCTTCTCCTCCACGGGAAAACTGGACCCGTCCTTTGGCCAGAGCGGCACCAGTGCGGGCGGTCTGCCCGGAGCACCCAACGCCTCGGCTTCAGCGGTGGCCCTTGTTCCTGCCGGGCCGATGGGAGCTGGTGACATTGTTGTGGCGGGGAGTTCCACCACGTCCGCAGGCGGCAGTGAGATGGTGATTGCCCGCTACACATCCTCCGGTGTTCTGGACTCCAGCTTCGGCTCGTCCGGAGTCGTCACCACTGCCGCTGGCAGCGGAGCCGGGGAGGACGACGGCTTCGACGCCGTGGCCGTTCAGCCGGACGGTTCGGTGGTGGCCGCCGGTTTCAGTCGGGGTGGGAATGCCCTCGAGCCCAGCGACCTCGCCCTGGTGGTCGCCCGCTACTCCAGCGCCGGTCAACTCGATATGTCCTTCGGACAGGGTGGGATCGCGACCGCCGATCTCGGCGCCAGCGTGAACCCTGCTGCCGGAGTGATCATCGCCTCTGACGGCAGCATCTTCGTTTCGGGCTCTGGGGAGGATCCCAGCAGCGGTCAGAGCGACGTCACCCTGGTGCGCTTCACCGGAGCGGGCGCCCTTGATAAGTCCTTCGGGCAGAGCGGAATTGTCCACACGCCGGCGCCCGCCGGTGGCAGTGCCCACGGCGGGGGAGAGGCCCTGGAGCCCGACGGCTCGGTGTTGGTGGCGGCAGGCTTTGCCGGGGGGACGACTTCCCAGGCGGTAGTAATTCGCTACGCCCCTTCCGGGACTCTGGACTCGAGCTTCGCCAAGTCCGGGATCCTCGCCACCGGGGTCGGCTCCAACAGTGTCGCCAACGCTGTGGCGGTGGAGTCGGCCGACGGAAAGATCATCTTCGCCGGCTCGGCCAAGTCTTCATCCGGCAGCCAGTCGGTCCTGGTCGGTCGAATTACCTCAAGCGGCGCCATGGACTCGAGCTTCGGGTATCTGGGGAGCGGGCTGTCGGCCACTGACCCCGGCTCCGGATTTGCGGGCGCCGCCTCGGTGGCCCTGGTTCCATCGAATGCGGCCGGCGCCGACATTGTGGTGGCGGGACCGCAGTTGGCCGGCTCGACCACCGGACTCGCTCTCGAAGGACTGGTCGGTCAACCGACCGGCGGCGGTAATGGGGCTACCGGCACGGGGCCGACCCCGACCGGCGGCTACTGGATGGTCGCCTCGGACGGCGGCATCTTCAACTACGGCACGGCCACCTTCGAAGGGGCCGGGGCCGGCAGGTTCCCGGCTGCCGCAGTCGGCATGGCCCGTACTCCCGATGGTGGCGGCTACTGGGAGGTGACGTCCGCCGGTGGAGTGGCGAACTTCGGCGATGCCACCAACTTTGGCGGGGTGGTCTTCGGGCGGGTGTCGAACGTGATCGGAATGGCTGCTGCCCCGGATGGCGAGGGCTACTGGCTGGTCTCTTCCTCCGGCGGCATATTCACCTACGGGGACGCCGGCTTCTTCGGGTCCGCCGGCAATCTCCACCTGGCCAAGCCGATGGTCGGGTTGGCGGCTACGCCGGACGGTAAGGGTTACTGGCTGGTGGCCTCCGACGGTGGCATCTTCACCTACGGGGACGCCGGCTTCTTCGGATCGGCCGGCGCCATTCATCTCAACCGGCCGATAGTCGGCATGGCGGCGACGCCGGATGGCAAGGGCTACTGGATGGTGGCCTCGGACGGAGGCATCTTCACCTACGGGGACGCCGGCTTCTTCGGATCGGCCGGCGCCAATCATCTCAACCGGCCGATAGTCGGCATGGCGGCGACGCCGGATGGCAAGGGCTACTGGATGGTGGCCTCGGACGGCGGCATCTTCACCTACGGGGACGCCGGCTTCTTTGGATCGGCCGGGAGCATCCGCCTGGCTCGGCCCATCGTCGGGATGGCAGGACAGTGAGTCCGGTCATCAGGCACCAAGGACGCCGGCTTCGCATGGCCGCGGTCGGGCTGGGTCTGGGTGTTGCTGGTGGAGTGACCCTGTCCATGTTCCATGCCGGCACGGCATCGGCTGTGGCCCCTGGCTGTACAGCGGTCGGCAATGCCTCCGCCGCGGCCATCACGGTGGACCTGGACACGAGTTTAGGAAACTCCAACACCCTCGTCGTATCCGCCGGGATTCTCGTGTTCGACGTCAACGGCGTCCCCGTGTCCTGCACTGGATCGGGCCAGATGACCGTGAGCTCCGAGACCTCGCTGTCGATCATCGGCGGCGTCGGCGCCAACCTGACCGTGGACTTGAGAGCCGGTCTCCTATCGCCCTCGACCGTCATCCCGACCGTCACCGGAGGGCTGGGGAGCCTGTCGGTGGACAATGTCGGGGAGCAGGGCGATACCAGTGTCGCCATCGGGGACTCCTCAGTCAGTGAATCCGCCGGGACGATCATCTCGTTCTCGGGCTCCGCCCCGACCGCTGGGTATGAAGTCAGCGCGGCGGGCAACGCCAGCACTGTCACCCTCGATGCGTCGGGTACAACCTCGGCGCTCAGCGTGGTGGCGGGATCAGGAACCGATCAGGTCTACGCCGGCGGGGGTGCCGACAGCCTTACCGGGGGCTCGGGCACCGACACTCTCAGGGCTGGATCGGGGACCGATACTCTGACGGGAGGAACTGGCATCGAGACCCTGATCGGTGGATCGGGGCCGGACACCCTCCAGGCAGGATCGGGCACCGATCTCCTCCAGGCCGGAACAGGCACCGACGCACTAAATGGAGATGGTGTCGGCACGACCATCGACCTCGGTGCCGTTGCCAACCCGATCACGGTCAGCCTGACCGGAACCCCGAGTCTCACAGGGTCCGGGGACACCATCAGTGACTTCGGGACCATCAAAGGCAGCAAGAGCCAGCCGACCACCTTTGCGGTCGGCACGAGCGCCTACGGGGTGGTCGGCCAGAGCGGATCGGATGTCCTGCAGGACAATGCCGTAGGACCTCTGTCCATCAACTCGGTCGGCTCCGCGGGGTCCACGGGCACGTTCGGTGCCGTGTCCTTCACCGGCATCTCGTCTCTGACCGGGACGGGGTCCTCGAACAGTCTGTCGCTGGCTCAGCTGATCGCTCCGGCCACCCTCAACGTCTCCGGCAGTAGCTACAACGGGATGTCCAATGACACGCTGTCCGTCTTTGACAACTCGCTGTCGTTCGGGTCGTCCTTCGTCAGCTTCACCGGCTCCTCGGCCGGGACCACATTCATCACTTCATCGGCTGTCCCGGCTTCGGTCGCCGGCGACGGAGGATCGACCAGTCTCATTGTCGGAGGCTCGGCATCCAGTGTCACCGTTGCGTCAGGGACCTTCGGTGGCGGGATCGGCGGCGGCGTCGGGTCCGTCACCTTCGCCAATGTCACCTCTCTATCCGACACCAGCCTGATCTCGCTGGATCTCACGGCCGCTGGGAAGATCAGCACCGTCTCGGGCCTGGTGGTGGCTGTCAACGGTGGCCGCGGTTCCTTCACCGGTAGCTCGCTCACTCAGCTCGCCGAGACCGGTGGAATGACGGTCATGTTCCAGGTTGGCTCGACCGGGGGTTTCGCCTTCGCCGGCGGGTCCGGGTCCTCCAACGTCCTTGATCTATCAGCCGTGGCTACAGATGGATCCGATCCGATCTCGATCTCATCCGGCCAGGTCTCCAACGCCGGAGGAGGTTCTGCTCTGACGGTGACCGACACCTTCTCCGGGGTGACCAACTTCGTCGGTCCCAGCAGCGGATCGGCCACCTTCTTCTCCCCGGCCACCGGCGCCTGGTCCTTCACCGGCCAGGGCTCGGGGAACACCTTGAACCTCACCGCCGACACCGCCGCTCCGGCCGTGTCGGTCTCGGGGGACAGCTCCAGCGGC
>Ga0307374_10001754_pt1 | contig 39691 bp, 35 predicted proteins | sample OX3MG_FD_202532 | JGI IMG/M metagenome (GOLD analysis project Ga0307374, IMG submission 202532) | Soil microbial communities from Risofladan, Vaasa, Finland - OX-3 | ecosystem: Environmental > Terrestrial > Soil > Coastal area > Acid sulfate soil | place: Finland: Risofladan, Vaasa | collected... | reverse complement strand
GCCTACCTTCAAAAGTCTTATGACGGCTTAAAGCGTAACCCCACCGATGTCGAGTTGATGATGTTCGCCCAGGTCAACAGCGAGCACTGCCGGCACAAGATCTTTAATGCCGACTGGGTGATCGACGGCCAGCGACAACCAAAAAGCCTGTTCAAAATGATCAAAAACACTTACGAGAAGGGTGGCCAGGGCGTGCTGTCGGCGTACAGCGACAACGCCGCCGTTCTGAAAGGCCCGGAAGCCGGACGGTTTTTCCGTGATCCGGCGGACGGAACCTATAAATATCACCACGAGCCGATTCACAGCGTCATCAAGGTCGAAACCCACAACCACCCGACAGCCATCGCGCCGGTGCCCGGCGCCGCCACCGGCATCGGCGGCGAAATCCGTGACGAAGCGGCTACCGGCCGCGGTGCCAAATCCAAGATGGGTTTGAGCGGCTACACGGTTTCTAATCTGGAAATTCCGGACGCGCCGCGACCGTGGGAGCAACCTTACGGCAAGCCGGACCGGATCGTTTCGGCGCTGGACATCATGGTAGAAGCGCCGATCGGCGGCGCCAGCTTCGCCAATGAGTTTGGCCGCCCAAACCTTTGCGGCTACTTCCGCACCTATCAGCAAAAGATCGACGGCACCGTTTGGGGCTACCATAAACCGATCATGGTCGCCGGCGGCTTAGGCAATATCCGCGACCAGCACGTCGCCAAAGGCCAGCTACCGGTTGGCTCTCTGGTAATTGTGCTCGGCGGGCCGGCCATGCTGATCGGTCTGGGCGGCGGCGCGGCTTCCAGCCAGGATGTCGGCAGCAGGGAAGCTACGCTGGACTTCGCTTCGGTGCAACGCGGCAACGGCGAGATCGAACGCCGCACCCAAGAAGTTATCGACAGCTGTTGGGCCTTAGGAGAGAAGAACCCGATTATCACCATTCACGACGTCGGCGCCGGCGGCTTATCCAACGCTTTGCCGGAACTGGTGCACGATTCCGGCCGCGGCGCCGTCTTTGAACTGCGCGACGTGCCCAGCGCCGAACCCGGCCTGTCACCTCTGGAAATCTGGTGCAACGAAGCCCAGGAACGCTACGTTCTCGGCATCGCGCCTGAGGATTTGGAACACTTCAAGTCCATCTGCGAACGCGAGCGCTGCCCGTTCGCGGTGGTCGGCGAAATCATCGCGAATGAGCAACTGGTCCTCAAAGATGCATTATTCGGCAACCAGCCGGTCGACCTGCCGATGGACGTACTCTTCGGCAAGCCGCCCAAGATGGCTCGCGAAGTCAAACGCCAATCCGCGAAACAAGATGATCTTAATCTAAGTGATATCAAGCTAGACGAGGCCATCGAGCGAGTTCTGCGATTGCCGGCCGTGGCCAGCAAGAAATTTTTGATCACCATCGGCGACCGGACCGTTGGCGGCCTGGTAACCCGCGACCAAATGGTTGGCCCCTGGCAGGTGCCGGTCAGCGACGTGGCGGTCACGGCCGCAGCCTTCGACACCAACGCCGGCGAGGCCCTAGCCATGGGCGAACGCACGCCGCTAGCCCTGATTAACGCTCCGGCGGCCGCCCGAATGGCCGTCGGCGAGGCCATCACCAACATCGCCGCCGCCGGCGTGCGAAAACTCGAGGACATTAAGCTGTCGGCCAACTGGATGGCAGCCGCCGGCCAGCCCGGCCAGGACGAAAAACTGTTCGACAGCGTCAGGGCCGTCGGCGAGGACTTTTGCCCGGCGCTGGGCCTAACCATTCCCGTCGGCAAAGATTCGCTCAGCATGCGCACCGCCTGGCAGGACGATGGCCAGGACAAGAGCGTCTCGTCGCCGGTTTCCCTTATAATCACCGGTTTCGCGCCCGTCGCTGACACCACCCAAACACTGACGCCACAACTCGATACAACCCAAGAAACCGCCCTGATTCTGATCGACCTAGGCGCTGGCCAAAATCGGCTCAGTGGTTCGGCCCTGGCTCAGGTTTACAACCAGCTCGGCGACCAGACGCCTGATGCCAACCCGGCCAGCCTGAAACAATTCTTCGTGACCCTAACTAAGCTCAAGCAAGCCGGCAAAATCCTGGCCTATCACGACCGTTCCGATGGCGGCCTGCTGGCCACGGTGTTAGAAATGGCCTTCGCCAGCCGCTGCGGCCTAGAGCTTGATCTGAGCGCGCTCTCCGGCAACACCTTAGAAAAGCTGTTCAGCGAAGAGCTCGGCGCCGTTATCCAAGTCAAGCAAGCCGACGCCCAAGAGGTGTTAAAGACTTTTGGGAAAACAGCCCACACCATCGGCCAATCGACCAAAACCCAAGAAGTTAACATTCGCGACGGCGCCAATATATATAAGAATAGCCGGGTCAATCTGGAGGCCATCTGGAGCGAGACCAGCTACCAGATTCAAAAGCTAAGAGATAACCCCAAGTCTGCCGACCAGGAATTCGCCGTTATCAAAGATGATAAAGACCCGGGTCTCTCGCCAAAAGTCAGTTTCGAACTGTCGGCTAAGAAATACTCCGACAAGCCGAAAGTTGCCATCTTCCGCGAGCAGGGCGTCAACGGCCAGATCGAGATGGCCGCGGCCTTCGACCGGGCCAGCTTTACTGCCATAGACGTGCACCTCAACGATATCATCAACGGCCGTCATGATCTCGACGACTTTGTCGGTTTGGCCGGTTGCGGCGGGTTCAGCTACGGCGACGTCCTCGGGGCGGGCGAGGGCTGGGCCAAATCCATCCTCTATAGCGATGATTTGCGCGCAAAATTCAGCAAATTCTTTACGCGGCCGGACACTTTCTCCTTAGGCGTCTGCAATGGTTGCCAGATGCTGGCCGCCCTAAAAGAACTGATTCCTGGCGCCGAAAACTGGCCGGCATTCCTCCGCAACTCATCCGAGCAATTCGAAGCCCGCGTAGCCCTGACCAAGATTAACGACACTCCGTCGATCTTCTTTGAGGGAATGGCCGGTTCGGTGCTGCCGGTCCCGACCGCCCACGGCGAAGGCCGGGCCGAATTCGCCGATGACCAACAGATGCAAAAAGCCCTGGCCGGAAACCTCGTCGCCATGCAATACGTCGACAACTATGGCCAGGTGACTGAACAATATCCGGCCAACCCCAACGCGTCGCCACAAGGAATCACGGCCCTAACCACGCCTGACGGCCGGGCCACCATCATTATGCCGCACCCGGAGCGCGTGTTCCTGACCAAACAGCTCTCTTGGCACCCCAAAGACTGGGGCCCGGATTCACCCTGGCTAAGAATCTTCCAAAACGCCCGCGCCTGGACCGATCAAAACAGCTAGGTTCCCAGGAACTCCAGGCATTGTTGGTGTTTATCGGCGTCGATTTTGCCTTCCGCGCGCATGATGTCAACCAGCTCACGGACGGTCATAAAGGCATGGAGATTGTAGCCCTTGGCCTCCAGCCTTTGGCGGCCGCCCTTGTTGTAGTCCAGTAACACGACGGCGTCTTTGACGACCAGGCCGTGTTGTTCGATAGCCGGAATGGCTTCCAATAGGGAAGTGGCGCGAGTGACCAGATCCTCGATCATAACTACGGTGTCGCCCCTGTTATATTTGCCCTCGAGGCTTTTCTTGAGGCCGTAGTCTTTTTGCAAGCCTTCTTTGCGCATAAAAATCCAAGGCTTTTCAAGCTCTAAACTGATAGCACCGGCAATGGGCAGGGCGGCATAGGCTACGCCGGCCAGACGATCATATTTGAGTTCCTCAAGTTGCTCAGCGTAAAGTTTGGCGACCTTTTTTAGCGCTTTCGGATAGCTTATAAACAGCCGAAGATCGATGTACATCGGGCTGATAAGCCCGCTCTTGAGGGTGAACTCGCCGAATTTAAGAGCGCCAATACTATGCAGCTCGAGTGCCATATCTTTTTTTTGCGCGTCGCTGCTCATGCTTGAACTTCCTTTCGGTAACTGTTGATTTCGTCTCTTGTAGCGATGGCAGCCTGACGGGCGGCGTCTGCAAAATCTTCGCCAGACGAGGCATAGATAATGGCCCGCGAGGAGTTAATGATTAGACCTTTTCCGTCGCTGGTAACACCGGACCGGACCGTTGCTTCGGCATCACCGCCCTGAGCGCCCAAGCCAGGCACTAGGAATATCATCTTATCACCCACCAGAGAGCGGATTTCAGCCAGCTCCTTAGGGTAGGTGGCGCCCACCACCAGCAGACAATTGCCGTTGGCATTCCATTCGTCCCGGACATGCTCGGCAACATGCACGTACAGCTTGCGGCCGTCAACCAACATGTCTTGGAACTCGTCCGAGCCCACGTTCGACATCCGGCACAGCACAATAATGCCTTTGTCCTTGCGGTCCAGGAATGGCTGGAAGGCTTGACGCCCCTCGTAGGGCTGGACCGTCACGGCGTCAACGCCTAAGTAATCGAATGCGAACGTCGTGTAATGGCTGTTGGTGCTATCGATGTCGCCCCGCTTAAAATCCAAGATAATTGGTATGTCGGGGTAATTTTGGCGGATATACTCGCAGGTTCGTTTGAGTTCTTCGATACCGGCCGCGCCGCGGGCTTCATAGAAGGCCGAGTTGGGCTTGAAGGCACAGACCAGGTCGGCAGTGGCATCAATAATGGCTTTGCCGAAGTCGAAAAACGGCGTCTCACTCTCGAGAAGATGCTTGGGCAGCTTATCAATGTTGGGGTCCAGACCGACGCACAGCAAAGAGTCATTCTTCGTCCAGGCGGCTGATAGTTGGCTAATGAAATCCATATACAGAAGTGGGGTTTTCATTTATTATACATGTAATATGCCGAACCAGCCCGCAACGTTCTACGATCCCGCCAAGACATTCGATGATAACTTTGACAACGGGCCATTCTTGGATGACTCTCCGGCCTATGAAAATCCCGGCGAACCAGCCTATAGCTTCTTGGACCACAAACTGTATTCGCCCTACGGTATCGCTGCCGGCTCGCTGCCAACTTCCAAGCATGTCCGCGGTGCCTTCCAGCGCGGCTTTAACGTCGTTTGCTACAAGACCCAGCGCAGCGTGCCATTCAAGGTTAACGAATTCCCGAACGTCGTTTATCTGGACGTGCAAGGAGATCTGACGCTCGAAAAGGCCGCCAAGCCGCTAGTCGGCCAGAAAACCTCAGACGCCCCACTGGAGCAGCTGACCATCACCAACTCCTTTGGCAACCCCTCGCGCGGCCCGGATTTTTGGGTTGAAGATATGAAGCAGGCCGTAGCGGCCCAAGGCAAAGGCCAGCTGCTGATCGCCAGTGTCGTCGGCACTATCCAGGATGGTTTTAGCAAAGAGGATTATTATCAAGACTTCGCCAATGCGGCCGGTTTGGCTGTCAGCGCCGGCGCCCCGGCCGTCGAGATCAACCTGTCATGCCCGAACGTCGCCAACGAAGGTGTTGTCTGCTATACCTACGACGCCGTACTCAGCATCGCCAAAAAGACCAAAGCCAAGGTCGGTGACATACCGATTATCGCCAAGGTAGGTTACTTTGCTCCCGACCAGCAAGAGCTCTTGGAAAAAATCGTACTCGATACCTCTGATTACATATCAGCATTTTCGGCCATTAATACGATCCAGGCCGCTGTCGTCGACGAAAACGGCGAACAGTTATTGCCAGGTGAAGGCCGACTGAAAAGCGGTGTCTGCGGCGCCGCCGTCAAATGGGCCGGGCTTGACATGGTCAAGCGCCTGGACGCCTTGCGCAAAAAGCACAACCTTAGCTTTGAGATCATCGGCGTCGGCGGCGTCATGACCCCCGCCGACTTCCAGGACTACCGTGCCGCCGGCGCCGACGTCGTCCAATCCGTTACCGCCGCTATGTGGAACGACCAACTGGCCGCCGAAATCAAAGCTTCATTGTAGAATTCTGCCGCTGCCGGGCTTGGCCAGGACTTGGCCGTTGGCGTAGACGGCCGCGCCGCGCAAAACTACTTTTGACACCTTGCCGACAACGCGCCGGCCGGCGAACGGCGTCCAACCGGCCTTGGTCAATAAGTCTTCGTTTTTGATCTCATATTCGTTCATGTCAACTTCCACGTGAGTTGAGTCATCGACAGCTATACCGAATATGCGCGCCGGGTTAGTGTGCAAGCGATCGATAAGTTGCGCCCGGGTCAACCGGCCTTCGGCTTCGGCCGTCAGCATCAATGGCAGGGTAGTTTCCAGCCCGGGCACGCCGAAAGGCGGCGTGTCACTCTGTTTTTCGGCCAGTGTGTGCGGGGCGTGGTCAGATTCTATAACGTCGACGTAATCCAGGTGCTGCCAGAGAAAATCAACGTCTTTTTGGGGCTTCAAGAACGGTTTCATGTGTCCGAAGGCGCCAAGCCGTTCGGCGTCTTTGTCGGTCAAAAAGAGATGGTGAGGCGTCACGCCGCAGGTGATTGGCAGGCCGGCGTCTTTGGCGCACATCACGAATTCCAACTCGGCGCGGTTCGAGACATGGCACATGTGGGTCGGCTTGGGTACGGCCTTGAGCGTGCTTTCCACCAGATCGGAGACATCATCCTCGGCGTGCAGGAGTATGGGTTTGCCGCCGGGCCAGGCCTTGTAGATTTCCAGCAGTTTGGGTTTGTCAATGATGAAGCCGCCCGTCGTGACGTTAAGATAAATCTTCAATCCCTTAACCTTGTCGATGACTTTAGGGAACTCCTCGAAATTATCGCCTAGGCTGCCAAAGTGAAAACCGATATCGTTAACCACTTGGGAGCGGGCACTGGCAATCTTGGCCTCCAGCCGTTCCAAAGTAGTAATCGGCTCCAGGTTGTTCGGCATGTCTAGAACGGTCGTGTAGCCGCCGGCCAAAGCCGCTGATGTGCCGCTCAAAAAATCTTCCTTGTGAGTCTGTCCGGGATCCCGCAAATGAACGTGCGGATCAATCAGGCCGGGCAGTTCAATAATCTTATTCATTGATATGATTATACAGCCTTGCGGTGGACGATAGCGCGGAACTGCGCTAGACTAGTGGGAATTATGAAGCATGTCTTGTCCGTCCAACAGTTTACCGACAAAAAACTGTTAACCGAGATTTTCGACACCGCCGCCATGTTTCAGAATCTCAACCCCGACCAATATCCCAAACCCCTTCGCCACAAAACAGTGGCGACTATTTTTTATGAACCCAGTACGCGCACTCGTCTGTCATTCGAAACCGCTATCCAAAACCTCGGCGGCCAATTGATTACCACCGAGAACGCTGGCGAGTTTTCGTCGGCCATAAAAGGTGAAAGCCTGGAAGACACTACCCAGGTGATCAATGCTTTCGCCGACGGCATGGTGCTGCGCCATCACGAAGTCGGGGCCGCCAAGCGCGCGGCGGCAGTTTCAGGTATTCCGGTTATCAATGCCGGTGACGGTACCGGCGAGCATCCTACGCAAGCCTTGCTCGACGTTTATTCCATCCAGAAAGCCAAAGGCAAGATCGACGGGCTGAAAGTCGCCTTGGTTGGCGACCTGCTGTATGGCCGCACCGTCCACTCCCTGATACCGCTACTGGCCATGTATGACGTGGAGTTCTACTTTATAGCCCCGGACGACCTACAGATGCCCAAAGAGTATCTGGATCAGCTTGACGCCCAGTCCGTACCATACAAGCTTCTGGATAGCTGGAAGGATGTGATCGGCTCTACTGATGTCTTATATATGACCAGGATCCAAAAAGAGCGCTTCAAATCAGAGGCAGAATACAAGGCGCTCAAAGACAGTTTTATTCTGACGCCGAAAGACGTTAGCCAAATGAAGAAAGACTCGATCATCCTGCACCCTCTGCCGCGCGTCAATGAAATCGACCCGGCAGTCGACGGCGACCCGAGAGCCCGGTATTTCGAGCAAGTAAAAAACGGCCTTTTCCTGCGGATGTCTTTGCTAAATAAACTTTACGGCGGTACACTTAAGCCATGAACCGTGTCGGGAACAGCCATGTTATGCAGGTGGTCAGCGGCCGCTCCCACCCGCGGCTGGCAGCTGAAATCGCCGACTGTCTGGGTATTAATCTCAGCAAGGTATTGATTGAGGATTTCGCCAACGGCGAAACCCGCGTCCGTTTTCAGGAGTCGCTAAGAGGCAACGACGTTTTTATAATTCAGACCCATAGCGGCCGCTTGCATGACCAGTTAGTCGAGCAGCTGCTTATGATCGACGCCGCTAAAAGGGCTTCGGCGCGCAGCATCACGGCCATCTGCCCGCTGCTCAGTTACGCCCGCCAGGATCGCAAGTCGGCTGGCCGCGAACCGATTGGCGCCCGTTTGATCGTCGACATGTTGACTGTAGCCGGCGCCGACCGGATCATGAGCGTGGACCTGCATTCCGGTCAAACCCAAGGTTTTTTTGACGGGCCGTTCGACCACCTGATCGCTATGCCGCTTTTCAAGAAATACATCAAAGAACACTTTGGCAAAGACGTGGTGTTCGTAGCGCCGGACGCCGGCCGGGTGAAGCTGACCGAGCGCTACAGTTCGTCGATGGGCGCCGACATGGCGATCATTCACAAAACCCGCTCCGTCGTTAAGCGCAATGAGGTCGAAGCCAAGCATCTGATCGGCAGCGTCCAGGACCGCAACTGCATTATTATCGATGACATGATTGATACGGCTGGCACGTTTTGCGCGGCCGCCGACATGCTCAAAGAAAGGGGTGCCAAGACAGTCTACGGCCTGGCTTCGCACGGCATCTTCTCCGGCCAGGCGTTGGAGAAGATTGAGGCCTCGGCCTTTGAGAAAGTAGTTGTCACCAACACCGTTCCGGTTGACACCGGTGACGTTACTGCCAAGGTAGAGGTTTTGTCAGTGGCTCAGTTGCTGGCCGACGCCATCATGGCCGTGGCTAGCGGTAGTTCCTTGTCGGCCATTTTCGAAGGCGAGAACCAGATTTAGGCAACCAGGTTGCTTATTTGGCCTTAGGCTAGTATGCTCTATCAGGTATGTCTTTAGATGTTATTGTTGGTTTACAGAGAGGCGACGAAGGCAAAGGGCGCTTCGTTGATCTGTTAGCAGGTAATTATGACATCATCGCCCGAGCAAATGGCGGCGCTAATGCCGGCCACACTGTTTTGCCTAAAACCGGCCAAGCCCCCTTGGCCCTGCACCAGGTACCTGCCGGCATAGCCTATCCTGACAAACTGAACATCATCGGCAACGGCGTTTATCTGGATCCGCCAAGGCTTATACACGAAATAGAAACTATCCGCGATGGCGGCCTGGCCGTATCGCCCAAAAATCTGATGATCAGTAACGCGACACATCTAGTGCTGCCTCATCACATCCTCCTCGACGAACTACGCGAAGCGGGTAGCCACGCCCAGGGCAGTACCAAAGTCGGTATCGCTTACGTGGCGGCCGACAAATATTTGCGCGAGGGCATCCGGCTGGAAACAATCGCCGAGCCCAAAGTATTGGCGGAACATATTCGCGACGGCCTGGAGCGCGTTAATAAACTGCTGCCGGTAGGAAAGAAATTATCTAAGGACGATATCGAGACCTCCACCCAAGACTGGCTCAAAGCTGCCAAAGAACTCCAGCCCTATATGGAAGACACTACCGAAGTAGTCAATGACCGTCTTGGCCGCGGCGAACGCGTGCTGGTGGAAGGCGCCCAGGCTTTCTGGCTAGACGTTAACCATGGCATGTACCCGGCGGTTACTTCTTCGTCAACGACTGTCAGCGGCCTGCTGGACGGCTTAGGCGTCTCAGCCAAGCAACTGGGCAAGGTCATTGGCGTTACTAAATCCGTCAAGTCTCACGTCGGTCATGGCCCGTTAGTCACCGAAATAACTGATGAGAAACAGGCCACCGCCGTCCGCGGCCCCTTGGGTAAGACCGACAGCGAATACGGCGTCACTACCAAACGCCCACGCCGCATCGGCTATCCCGACTTGGTTGAGTTGCGCAACGCTATCCGCGTTAACGGAGTCAACGAATTAGCCATTTCCAAACTGGACCACGTACCGCGCTACGGCACGACCGTACCGGTGGCAACCAGTTACACCTTCCAAGGCGCCCGCCGCCTAACGGCCCCCTCTTCAGCCCTGGCCCTGGCCGCTTGCGAGCCTAATTACCGTAATCTCAAAACCTGGAAACGGGACATTAGCGGTATCCGCGACTACGACGAGCTGCCGGCCGAAGCCAAGGCTTTCGTGGACCTGTTCGAAACCGAACTCGGCGTGGCGGTCACCCGGGTCGGTGTCGGGCCGCTCCGTCAGCAAGTTATTCTCCGATAGCCAGCGTGTCTCAGATGATATATTTGGTATAGTATTAGGTATGAAGTTTATCCTGACAGCCGGATGGGATGATGGAGTTGCCGACTTGACGGAGAGATTAGTGCACGAACTGGCTGACGGGCGGCGCGTTCTGTGGTTGGTGAGTGGCGGTTCGAACGTTTTGGCCAGCGTCCATATCATGGACAGTATTCCCCCTAAACTCAGCGAAAACTTAAGTATCATGCTGGTTGACGAACGCTATGGTGAGCCGGGACATGCCGACTCGAACTGGGCGCAGCTGCTGCAGGCCGGCTTCAAGGGGGATAAGGCCACTTTGCTGCCAGCTCTTGAAGAGGGCCTAAGTTTCAAGCGGACCATTGAGCGCTATAACCAACTGGCGACGCGGGCTTTGGATGATAACGAAGTTGTCATAGCCCAGCTGGGCATCGGCGACGACGGGCACCTCGCTGGCATTCTGCCAGGCTCGCCGGCGGCTGTCGAGACGGACGCCCTGGTTGTCGGTTACAAGAGTGATCCATACACTCGTCTGACTTTGACTTTCGCGGCTTTGCGCCATATCACCGCGGCTTACGCCTTCGCTTTTGGAGACAACAAACGTAAAGCCTTAAAGATATTACAGCGCCAATCACTGCCCCTCGGTGAGCAACCGGCCCAGATTCTCAAACAACTGCCTAAGGCCTATCTCTACAGCGATCAAGTAGGAAGCAGTCGCTAATGAAGCCGCCGGCTGCCGTTAGGAAACCCCGCCTGGAGCCGGCCATCATCGTTATTTTCGGCATCACCGGTGACCTGTCCCAACGCTACCTGTTGCCATCACTGTATCACTTGATGAAAGACGGCCTACTGCATGAGCAGACAGAAATTATCGGCGTCACGCGCAGTAATATGACAGCCGGGGAGCTGTTCGAGAAAGTTGAACTCTGCGTTAACGAAGTCGACAAGATCTGTGATCCGACCGCCCTTAAAGCCATGCACGACCACACCAGTATGTTCCGGATGGATTTGGACGACCCGGCCAACTACGACGCATTACTCAATGAACTCAATGCTATCGAGGAGCAAAAAGGCTTGTGCATGAACCGTCTTTATTATTTATCGATTCCGCCACAGGCTTACACGCCGGTTGTCCATCTGCTAGGCGAAAGGGGCCTCAACGCCAGTTGCCAGCACGGCTCAGCCAAGACCAGGTTGCTGGTCGAAAAGCCCTTTGGTTTCGACCTGGAATCAGCCAAGAAACTGATTGATGAAACCGGCAAGGCTTTCGACGAGGAGCAGATTTTCCGCATAGACCACTATATGGCTAAGGAGACCGTCCAGAATATTCTGGCTTTTCGTTTCCAGAACCCCATTTTCGAGGCACTGTGGAGCCGGGAACACATAGCCAGCATCGAGATTAATGCCCAAGAAAAGATCGGTATCGAAGGGCGGGCGGCGTTCTATGAGCCGTTGGGCGCCTTGCGCGATTTTATTCAGAGCCATCTGCTGCAAATTCTGGGCATCGTCGCCATGGACCGGCCGACCATGCTGGACAGCGACCACATCCATGCCAGCAAACAGGCGCTGCTGGAGCGGGTTAAACCAGTACCGGCCGATGAGGTCGCCAAACGGGCTATCCGTGGCCAGTACAATGGATACCGGGAAGAAGTCAAAAACCCAGGTTCGGTTACCGAAACCTACGCCGCTATCACCGTCTTTATTGATAACCCCCGCTGGCACGACGTTCCGGTCACGCTCCGGACCGGCAAAGGCTTGGACGAGCGCAAAACCGAGATTTGCGTCACCTTCCACTCCACGCCAGAGGCTGCCAGCAACCAACTGAGGTTCCGGATTCAGCCCAACGAGGGCATAGAGCTGGACCTCGTCACCAAGAAACCGGGTTACAGCCGGGAGCTGCAGAAGACCGTCATGGATTTTTCATACCAGCAGAATTTTATCGACCACGGTCATCCTGACGCTTACGAACGAGTGTTGGTTGATGCCGTACGCGGCGACCACACGCTGTTCGCCACCAGCGAGGAAGTCTTGGCCAGCTGGCGGATTGTCCAGCCAGTGTTAGACGCCTGGGCCCAGCGCGACGACGACTTGGCATTTTATAAACTTGGCAGCCGAGGGCCTGTTTCGAACGATGCTGGTTGACGGTTTAGTTCTCATCTTCGCTATCAGTTCTTTGCTGCGCGGCCGCGAAATCGGCTTCGTACGGCAGGTCGGTTCGACGGCCGGCTTTTTCGGTGGTCTATTCCTGGGGGCCTGGCTGGAGCCCCACACTATCGGCCTGGCCCATAGTCCAAATGGCCGGACCCTGGTGACGCTGCTGACCACCTTAGGTTGCGCCCTGGCATTAATGACGATAGGCGAATATCTGGGAATTCATCTTAAACGGCGGCTGGTGATGAAACGGGTCAATACTTTCGACAATGGTCTAGGCGCTTTGGTAGGAGCGGTTTCGCTGCTTTTAAGCGCCTGGTTGATCGCCGCCATCCTCGGCTCTTTGCCGTTTCCGTCGCTGCAAGCGGCGTTGCGCGATTCGCGTATTATCAGCACGCTGAACAAACGCTTACCGCCGGCACCGACGCTAGTCGCCGACCTGGGCCACCTGATCGACCCGAACGGTTTTCCGCAGGTTTTCATCGGCGGCGAACCTAATCCGCCCGCCAAGGTCAACTTGCCGCCGGGCAGTGATTTGCGGACGGCCGTGGAACGCGACCGTGCTTCGGTCGTCAAGATAGAAGGGCAGGGCTGCGGCGGCCTTATCGAAGGTTCGGGTTTCGTCGTCGACAGTAGCGACGTAGCGACGAATGCCCACGTTGTGGCCGGCATTCGCAACCCTTACGTCCAAGACGACAACGGCTCGCACAGGGCTACTGTCATATGGTTCGACCCCAACCTTGATTTCGCGGTGCTGCGCGTCGGCAATCTAGCCGGGCCCAAACTGCCGATTGGCAGCGGGCGCGTCGCGGCCGGTACGCCCGCCGCCGTCCTGGGATATCCCGGCGGTGGGCCATTCACCGCTGATACGGCCGCCGTCTTGGATGAGCTCACGGCCACTGGCCGCAATATTTACGGCCGCGGCAACACCAACCGCGACATTTACGAAGTCCAGGCTGACATCATACCCGGGAACTCCGGCGGCCCGTTGATAGACGCGAACGGCACGGTTATCGGGGTTGTGTTCGCCGAATCAGTGACTTACCAAAACGTCGGTTACGCCCTAACAACCAGTCAGGTCATTAGCGCCATTAACCAAGCAGTCGCCCGCGACCAGGCTACCGGTACGGGTCAGTGCGCCGAATAAGCTCCGGTACCATTAAGCCGACAATTCTAGGGGAATAACGAGTAAATGGCCGCCACGCCGGAGACCGTCATAACCGCCGTCAGCAGCCAGCCGATATTGGTCGTTAACTTGCGGTTTTTCCATTCGCCCATAATGTGCTGGTTTTTAGCGATCAGAACGATGAGCACGATAATGATTGGCGCCACTATACCGTTAAGCACGGCGGCGTAGATTAGGGCCTTGATGGGGTTGATGCCAAGGAAATTGATGGCTAAGCCTATTAACATTGATATGATGATAACCCCGTAGAACGTGTAGCCTTGCTTAAGCTTATTATTCAGCCCCTGCCTCCGGCCGAAGCTTTCGCTGATGGCGTAAGCGCTGGAACCTGCCATGACCGGTATGGCCAGCAGGCCCATGCTGAAAATACCGATGGCAAACAGCCAATAGCTGGCATTGCCGGCGAATGGCCGCAGGGCTTCGGCGGCCTGGGCGGCGGTGCCGATATTGGTGACGCCGTGCGTGAATAACACCGAGGCACATGCCGCGATGATGAAGTACATGACTAGGTTAGAAAACAACATGCCGGAAAAGATGTCGATCCGCATCCTTCTAATTGAAGCCTTGTCCGACCCGGCGCGCTGTTTAATAGTTGTCAGCCCTTCGGCAATCTCTTCTTCGACTTCCTGAGAGGTCTGCCAGAAGAAACAAAATGGCGTAATGGTGGTTCCCAGGACGGCACAGATAATTAAGATCTGCGCCTTGCTAAAAGTTAAGTGCGGCACAATCGAATGCCTAAGGACGGTCGACCAGTCAGGGTGCGCCAGGACCGCCGAAAGGATATAGGCCAGCAAAATTATGGACAGCCACTTCAGATACTTGGCATACCTTACATAGGATGTAAATATTTGCATCAACATGATGAATAAAGTGAGACCGACAACCAGCGGCGCGAAATCCAACTGCGGCCGTATCAGCTGGGCCGCGCTGGCCATCGCCCCGATATCAGCACCGATGTTAACCGTATTAGCGATAAACAAAAACAAAGTACTGCCGTAGAGGATTTTACGACCGAAATGGCTGCGGATATTGCTGGCTAAGCCTCGTCCAGTGACCAGGCCGATACGGGCGCACATTTCTTGCACGGCCAGCATCAAGGGGAAAGTAAAAGCGGCCATCCATAGTAACCCGAAGCCGAACTGGGCTCCCGCTTGTGAATAGGTGGCAATACCCGAGGGATCATCGTCGGAAGCTCCGGTTACTAATCCCGGGCCCAGCAAGTACCAGTAGTTTTTGGCCCTTCTGAGCGGTTGGGGGTTAACTACCGGCAGCGCCTGGGAGATTCTTTGGCCGCTTTCAACTCCGTATTCCAGCGCCTGGGCCGGCGCTTCAATCGTCCGCTCTATAATATTTTTCTTTTTCATAATATAACGCTTAGTTATGATAGCAGAACCGGTTCAAATGTTATAGACCTATTATTGATTCGAATTTATTCGAAACGCAGAGCGTCAATCGGAGCTTTGCGGGCAGCCTTGACGGCAGGCACCGTACCAAAAATAACACCGACCAGAAGTGACACACCGACAGCCAGGACCACGATCTGCCAGCTGACGCTCGGCTGCACGTCAGTAAAGACTCGGAGTAGAATATCGATTATAAAGGCCAATGCCACGCCAATTACGCCGCCGGCCAGACTAAGCGTCGCTGATTCGACCATAAACTGGCTCATGATCTGGCGATTGGTGGCACCGACGGCTTTGCGAATACCGATTTCGTGCATTCGCTCTGCCACGGAAACCAGCATGACGTTCATAATACCGATACCGCCGACCAGAAGTGAAATGGCCGCCACGCCGGCGATCAAGCGCGTCAACAGGCTAAGTATGTCGTTACTGGTTGATAAGTTCTGGTTGCCCGAAGCTACCGTCAAGCCGCTGTCGCCACCATGGGCCTGACTGAGCGCGGCGCGGATTCTAGATTCGACGGCAACCGGGTGTTCGCCAGCGGCCGGACGGGCCAGGACCTCGTAAGTCGGCGCCGTGTTACGGCTCAGGTTTTCCGCCACGTCGTTAGGAATGAATATGGCATTATTGAAGTCCGCCTGCTGGGCCAGCGGCATCGAAGTGAACTGGTTGAAAACGCCGCGAACAATGAATGAACGGCCATGAAAAGTAAAGCTCCGGCCTAAAGGAACGTCTTCGCTAAACATAGTTTCGGCGACGTGCTGGCCGAGAACCGCGACATTAAGGCCGTTGTCGTCGCTGCTGAAAAAGGCGCCGTAAAGCATCGACTGGTTTAGCAAGCTAGGCAGATCGCTGGTCGTCCCCAGCACAAAACCGTCACGGTAGACGCCATGGTCGCCACTGGCTTTGCCGCCAACTACGGTCAAAGGCGCGCTGGCTGCCACGCCTTTGGTATGGCTGATCACATCTACGTCTTTGACGCCCAAGGGCTGGCTGACATTCAGACCGGTAAGACTACCGTCACCGGCCGAGCCGATACCGATTTCCGCGGGTCGGACCGTTATCAGGTTCTGGCCCAGATGGTGGATCTGGCCGCTGATCTGCTGTCTGATGCCTTCGCCTATCGAGACCACCATGATGACGGAAGCGACACCGATAATCACGCCCAGCATGGTCCAAAAGCTGCGGAATTTGGCGCCCCGGATAACATCAACTCCGGCCTTGAGATGGGCTTGGGGCAACTTCATAAGGCCTTCCTCCGTTTAGCGATGCCGCGCTTGGCCGGCTTAGGCTTAGGCCGAGTGGTTGAGCGTGATTTGATAGTAGCTTTTTTGCGCTTGGGACGCGGGACGTCCTTTTCGGGGAAAGCTTTCATCAAGGCCGAAACGCCGGCCAGATCGTCCTCCTCATTGGTTGTAGGCAAGGTGTAAAGCACCTTGCGGGCCTGCGACGCCACGCGGCCCAAAGCAGTTTTCTCATCGTGGATAATGCTGCCGTCATGCATGTAAACCACCCGGGTCGCGAAGCGGGTCAGTTCGGGATTATGAGTCACGAATAGCACGGTGTTGCCCATCTTGTGAATGTCAGCCAGCAGTTCCATAACCAACCGCGAACTGGAACTGTCCAAGTTGCCGGTAGGCTCGTCGGCGATGATAAGTTTGGGGCTATTGACCAGGGCCCGGGCAATGGCCGCGCACTGAGCCTGGCCACCGCTCAGTTGGCCGGGCAGAAAATACTCGCGACTCTGGACGCCAACGCGCTCCAGCATCTGGCTGGCTTGCTTGTTGCGGCGGGTGGTCGACACGCCCTTGTAGGCCAGGGGCAGGGCAACGTTTTCCAGAACTGTCAGGCGCGGCAGAAAGTTAAAGGATTGCAGAATGAAACCAATGGTATCACGCCGCAGCCTGGCGGCTTGGTTGGGCCGCAAGCGGGCGACCTGTTTGCCCTCCAGCCGGTATTCGCCGTGGCTGGGCCGGTCCAGCAAGCCGATGACGTTCATAAGCGTGCTCTTGCCGCAGCCGCTGGGCCCCATAACAGCTACGAATTCACCTTTTTCAATAGTTAAGTCAACCTCGTCGAGCGCTAAAGTTGTAGCGTCGCCGAAGCCGTACAGCTTGCTGACGTCTTGCAGTTCGATCAATGCCATTCTTCCCCAGTTTAATCCCTTATCGACCACCTCCGCAAGAGGTGAAGTGTGGTATTTTTAACTCGTTTATGGTTTAGCAGTTGGGCCAGCCCGTGTTATGTATAATGGGAAAGGCTCGGAGGGGTCGCATAGTGGTCTAGTGCGCCGTCTTGGAAAGGCGGTATAGGGGCAACTCTATCGAGGGTTCAAATCCCTCTCCCTCCGCCACGCTTAATAAGTGTTACAATTATGGCTATGCTTATCTTGTCGTTCTTCTCTTGGTGGTATGGGCGGGGGTGGCAGCAGGTGGCGCGGGGTTTTGGCCCGCGGCTGCGCGGCGTTATGAACGCTTTTTCGGTCCGTCAACTACTTAGGACATTGTTCGCGCCCTGGCGGCGGATTATTACCTATCCGGGGGCCAGCCTGGAGGACCGGTTCCGGGCCTGGGGGGACAATCTGTTTAGCCGGGTAATCGGCCTGGTGGTGCGGCTGTTCGTTCTCTTTGCCGCGGCAGTGACGCTGGCACTGGTGGCCTTATTGAATGCCGCCGAACTAGTCATCTGGCCGCTGTTGCCGGTGGCGATACCGGGCTGTATCGTAGCGGGGCTTATTATATGAGCGAGCTGATTGACTTGGGAACAGCGCGGGCTGGGCAGGCCAGGCTCAGTAAGGCTATCGGCCGGACCGGTTATAGGATCCTGATGGTGAGCGGGAGCATGGCGGCGGCTGCCGCCGTGGCCCTGGGTCTCACCTCGGGACCGCGTTACTTATTGCTGCTGGCCGCACTGGCGCTGGTCTGTTATTTGCCAGCCGTTTGGTGGAAACGGCAGCTAGCCGTCTTGCCGCCGACCGGTAATGATTTGTCGGGCCGGTTGTCAGTAGACGTCTTGGCCCGGCTTAAGCCGGGTATGATTCAACAGCCGCAAAGTGTCTGGGCAGCGCTCAGCGACCATTGGCAAGCGGTTTTCTTCCTCAACCACCTGTTAATCACCAAAGAAGTTGTGGCCGGGCAGCTCAGCGCCGAGCCGGCCGAACTCGGGCAGGCGCTCCAGTTCGCTATCCAACTGGCTGACCAGAATAAGAGTCCGATTATTGAGCTGGGCTTCGTGGTGGCCGGCCTGCTGCTGGCTTCGCCCGGCATGAAGCAAACTCTCACCCAACTCAAGATCCAGGCCGGCGACGTCGAAGCTTTGGCTAACTGGCTGGGCCGTAATGTGGTCGAGACCCCTGGTACTGAACATCATTACGGCGGCATTGGCCGCGACTGGGCCTTCGGTTATACGCCGCTGCTCGACCGTTTCGGCCATAATCTCAGCCTTGGCATTGCCGAGCATGGCGCCCATTTCGGCTGGGTAGCCAACTCCGACGGTGTCTTGGCTATAGAAGCGGCTTTTGACAACCACGCCAGCGCCGTTGCCCTGATCGGCCCTGATGGTATAGGCAAGAGCACCAGCGTCCAGGCTTTGGCCGAGCGGCTGATTGAAGGTGAAACTGGCCCGACCCTGGCTTACCACCAGGTCATCGCCCTCAATGCCACGGACATTACCGCCAACGCCAAACAGGCCAGGGACCTGGAACAGATCATGCTCAGCTTGGCCAACGAGGCGGCACACGCCGGGCACGTTATCCTATTCTTCGATGATGCCCAAATGTTCTTTAATGAGGGGCCGGGCGCTTTTGATGCCAGCCAGATTTTACTGTCTATCATTCAAGCCAAATCCGTGCCGATAATCCTGGCCATGTCGCCGGACGACCACCAACGCTTGAAGGCCAAAAACCATAGTCTGGCCGGCCTTTTGACGCCAGTCATGCTGCAAGAGTTGCCCGAAGGCGGCGTCATGCGCGTTCTGGAAGACACTGCCGCCGGTCTGGAAAACCGCCACCATGTCCTGATCGCTTACGAGGCCCTGCGCGAAGCTTACCGGCTGAGCGGCCGTTACGAACAGGACGAAGCCTACCCGGGCAAGGCTATAAAGCTGTTGGAGCAAGCCATAACCCATAGTGATAATTCGCTGGTCAATGCCGCTAGCGTCCAGCAGGCGATTGAACAAACCCGCGGCGTAAAAGCTGGCAATGCCGCGCCGGTCGAAGCCGACGCGCTGCTGCATCTCGAAGATAACATCCACCGGCGCATGATCAACCAAGCCCATGCCGTCAAAGTCGTGGCCAACGCCTTACGCCGGGCCCGGGCCGGCGTCGCCAATCCGCGCCGGCCGATCGGCAGCTTCCTGTTCCTCGGCCCGACCGGCGTCGGCAAGACCGAGCTGGCAAAATCCATCGCCGCCACGTACTTCGGCGCCGAGAGCAACATGGTCCGGCTGGACATGAGCGAATACCAGCAGGCCGAAGACGTCAGCCGCCTGCTGTCCGACGGCCAACAGGAATCAAAGAGCCTGATCATGAGTGTCCGCGAGCAGCCTTTCAGCGTCGTCCTGCTCGACGAGATCGAAAAGGCTCACCCGAATATCCTTAACTTACTGCTGCAGCTGCTTGACGAAGGTCAGCTGACCGATACCGGTGGCAAAACTGTTTCCTTCAAAGATTGCATCATTATCTCCACCAGCAACGCCGGCGCCAACACCATCCGTGAACGGGTCGGCAAGGGTGAGAGCCTGGAAAGCTTCCAGGCCGAGTTCACCGACGAGCTGATCAATAGCGGGCAATTTAAGCCGGAACTTCTCAACCGCTTTGACGAGATGGTGCTGTTCCGGCCGCTCCAGCCGGACGAGCTAGTACAGGTGGTTCAATTGATGGTCGCGGAAGTCAACGAGACCTTAGCCAACCAAAACATCGCTCTTGAGCTAACGCCTGCCGCCATTCAAAAAATCGTCGAGCAGGGCAATGACCCGCGCCTCGGCGCCCGGCCCATGCGCCGCGTCCTGCAGCGAGCCGTCGAGGACACCGTCGCTCAGAAAATTCTAAAGGGCGAAGCCAAACCGGGCGACAAGCTGACCTTGGACGCGCCCGACTTAGTTATCTAGCTAACCGTTATTGATCAGGGTGCCGACGGGTTCGCCGGCCACTACCTTGGCCAAGTTGTCGGCTTTCATGACGTCAAAGACGACGATGGGCTTTTTCTGTTCCATAGCCAGGCCGATAGCGGCTTTGTCCATGACTTGTATCGAATTATCTTCGACGGCATGCTGGAATGATACGTGGTCAAGCTTGACGGCATCGTCGAACTTGGCCGGGTCTTTGTCGTAAACGCCTTCGAACTTAGTAGCCTTGAGCACCAGCTCGCAGTCGAGCTCCAGCGCGAAGCTGACGGCCGCAGTGTCGTGTGTCACGTAGGGACGGGCCGTGCCGCCGGCAACAATCACCACCCGGCCTTTTTGCAAATGCTTTTCGGCCAGCCGGTAAGAGTAGGATTCGGCGACCTGCTGGGCGAAAATGTTGCTCAGACAGCGGGTTTTAACGCTGTTAGCCTCGAAGATATCAGTCATGGCCATGCAGTTAATCAGACCGCTGAGCATACCCATCTGGTCGGCCGTGACACGGCGGATACCGTGGCCGGCCAGCTCGGCGCCGCGGACCATGTTGCCGCCGCCGGCGATCACCACTACCTGGCAACCGCTATCGACGACTTTTTTAATTTCAGCGGCCAAAAAAGAGGCGATTTCCGGATCGACGCCGAATTCATATTTTCCAGCCAGTTGCTCGCCCGATAATTTCAACAGGACTCTTTTGTAAGGAGTGGTAGCCATCTAAGCACCAAGTCTAGCAAATTCGGGAGGCCAAAGCTATACTTAAGCCACATGATAAGGTTGTATTCGTGGAACGTCAACGGTATCCGGGCCGTCACCAAGAAAGGCTTATTCCAACCATTCCTAGATAAGGAGCAGCCTGACATTCTCTGCCTGCAGGAGATCAAGGCCAAGCCGGAACAGATCGAATTCGAGCTCGACGGCTACGACGCGTTTTGGTATCCGGCCGAAAAACCGGGCTACAGCGGCACGGCCATACTGAGCAAAATTCCACCGCTGCAAGTCATCGACGGCTTCCCTCGCGATATTATCAAAAAGTACCAGCTCAACGGCGATTCTTATGGCGACCCCAACCAAGAGGGACGGGTGATAGCCGCCGAGTTCGATAAGTTCTGGGTTGTCACCGTCTACACGCCAAACGCCAAGGATGACCTCAGCAGAATCCCTTTACGGCACCAACACTGGGATCCGGCGTTTTTGGCCTACTGTCAGCAATTGGAAAAAACCAAGCCCGTCGTCTTTTGCGGCGATCTCAACGTCGCCCACACTCCCGACGACTTAGCGAATGATAAGTCCAACATCGGCAAAAAAGGCTTCACCGACGAAGAACGCGCGGGCTTTCAGGCCTTCGTCGATGCCAGCTTCGTTGACACTTTCCGTATGTTCAAGCAGGGCAAAGGCTACTACAGCTGGTGGAGCCATTTCGCCAAGTCGCGCGAGCGTAACGTCGGCTGGCGCATCGACTATGTCCTGGTCAGCGCCGTCCTACAAGACAAAGTGAAAGCCGCTGACATTCACTCCGACGTCATGGGCTCCGACCATTGTCCGGTATCTGTTACACTGGATGTATGAGCCGCCTGGAGTTCGTTAGCCTAGAAAGCGTTGATAAGTTAAAGCTGCCCGGCCTTTTATATAAGCCAAGCCAGCCGGTCAAGAAGGCGGCTGTCTGGCTACACGGCATGGGCGACAGCGGCGTATTTTACAAGCCGGAACTAATCAACGCCCTGGGTGAGGCCCTGACAGACAAGGGCATCGCGCTGTTGGCGTTCAACAACCGCGGAGCGCACAACAGCAAAAACCTGAAGATCACCGACGAGACGCTTCCGGAAGAAGACCGGCGCTACCAAGGCGGAACTCATTACGAACAGATCGCCGATTGCGTGAAAGATATTGACGGGGCCGGTAACTTTTTGAAGAAGCAAGGCTTTTCCGAATTTTATTTACTAGGGCATAGTACAGGCGCCAATAAAATCTGCGCTTATCATGTTCGTGCTAAGCAGAATGCTTTCAGCAAATATGTCTTGGCCGGACCGGGCGACGACGTAGGTACCGCCTTCGTAGAGCTAGGCGCCAAGCGATTCTGGCAGGCGCTAAAATATGCCGCCAAAATGTTGGATAAAGACCCCCTGCACATCATGCCAAAATACACCGGCATGTATCCGTTCAGCGCCCAATCAGCCTGGGATATTCTCAACCCCGATGGCGATTACAATACTTTTCCGTTTTATGAATGTCTTAACGAACGCCTCGGCAGCAAGCCATTGTTTGACGAATACCAAAAGCTGGACAAGAAGGTGTTGGTTATCATAGGTGAAGCCGATGAATACGCTTATACGGCCGGTGACGCCAATGGTGCGTTAAACCTGTTGATGAAACACACGAGCAATTCTCAGCTCAAGCACACCGATTTCATAAGCGTCGCTGACGCCGATCATAGTTTTCACGACCATGAAGCTGAGTTCGCCAAAACAGTAAGTGACTGGTTGGCTTATGATTAAGCGGCCTTTCGCGGTTTTTGACATTGACGGCACGGTCATCCGCTGGCAGCTGTATCACGCCTTGGCCGACGAGCTGGCCCGGACGGGCCACTTGGACCCCAGGGAATTCCAGAAAGTCCGGGCGGCGCGCATGCTTTGGAAAAAGCGCGCGCACGAAACATCTTTCGAAGAGTACGAACGGACGTTGGTAGCTCTGGTAGACAAGGCCATTACCGGCATCTCTGTCGAGGACCTGGAAACCGCCTGCCGCGGCGTCATAGACGAGTACAAAGACCAGGTTTACACCTACACCCGTGACCTGATTAGGGACTTGCAGGCCAAAAATTACCTACTGTTTGCTATATCGGCTTCTCAGGCGCAGATTGTCCGCTTGGTCGCGGAATATTACGGCTTTGATGATTGCGGCGGTTCGGAATACGAAGTGAAAGACGGCTACTTCACGGGTCGAAAAGAGCTGCTGGTAAGCAGTGCCAAGCCCGAATTTTTGAAACGATTAGTAGCTAAACACAATGCCGGCTGGCAGGACAGCTATGCTATCGGCGATAGTGACGGTGACATTCCGATGCTGGAATCCGTCGAGCGGCCGATCGCTTTCAACCCGACTAAGAAACTTTTCCAGCACGCCCGGCGGCATGACTGGAAAATAGTTATTGAACGCAAAAATATGGTCTACGAACTGGAGCCCAAAGATGGCAAATACGCCCTCAAAAACTAATCCTCTGAGTTTCGCCATCAGCTATGGTTTTCTCGGCGGGCCGTTGCACAGCCGGCATTTAAGAAAAATGCTGAACAAAGCCGGATATGTCGAAGCGCCGTTGAGCGAAGCCGATATAATTATCGCCCACTCCGGAGGAGCATATTTGTTTAATCCCGGTCCGAGGCCGAAGTTAATATTGCTGGCGGCACCGGCACTCACCAGGGAAAAACCTAGAAGCTTGTTTAAGAAAAATACAAAACAGCTTTGGAGAAACGCTAAAACTGAACATTATTTGAGGAAACGTTTGCTATGGAGTTTGTATGGCGTTTATTGTGCTCTGAGAAATCCTAAACCGAACTACCAGATGATAAAATTCGCATCTGACACGAGCTTTGAGCTGCCAGAATTTGATAGCGCAGACGTGTTCTTCATAGCCAACAGGGATGATGAGTGGTCGGCCGGACCACACTTAGCTAAGTTGTTAGCCGACCGACCCTGGGCATTCATTAGCTTGCCCGGAGCCCACGAACATATATGGGTGCATCCGGAAGATTACATCGATATAATTGACCTATATGCAAAGAGATTTTTGGCATAAACAAACGGCTGAGCAGCCGCTTTATCCTGATTTATTATGGAGCCGGCCGCAGAATAAGCGGCAGGCCGGCAAGCTGTTGATTGTCGGCGGCAACGCGCACGGCTTCGCGGCGGCCGGCGAGGCCTACGGCGAAGCGGTCAAAGCCGGCATCGGCACCGCCCGCGTGCTGCTGCCGGACAGCCTGCAAAAGACCGTCGGCAAAGTGTTCGAAGCGGGGGAATACGCGCCCAGTACGCCAAGCGGCAGCTTCGCCCAACAGGCCCTCGCCGAGCTACTGGCCATGAGCCAGTGGGCCGAGGGCGTTCTGCTGGCTGGCGACTTTGGCCGCAATAGTGAGACTGCCATTCTGCTGGAGAAATTCACTGAGAAATACACCGGCCAATTGACCCCAGCCAAAGACGCCGTGGATTATTTCATCAATACTCCCGACAAGCTCCTGACCCGTTCTGACAGCCTGCTGGTACTGAGCTTCGCCCAGCTGCAAAAGCTGATCATCAAAGCGCGTTTCCCGTCGGCCATAACTTTTGACATGGATTTTCTGAGGCTCATTGACACCCTCCACGAGTTCACCAAGCAGCATCAATCCGCCATTATCGTCAAACACTTGCAGACGATTTTCGTGGCGGTGAACGGGCAGGTCAGCACCACAAAGCTCTCCGAAGATCTGGAAATCTGGCGCGTCAAAACCGCGGCTCACGCCGCTGTTTGGTGGCTACAGAACTCCTCCAAAACTTTCGAAGCCCTGACAACCAGCTTGGTCTAAGAGTGCGGGTCAGAAGAAAAGTTAGGCCGCTCTCTCTGTTTCAAAATCTTCTTAACACTTTTGTGCAGCTGCTTCATCTCGCTTGTAGAACCTAGAATGTCGGCCACTTTCTGCTGGTGCGGCGTCCTGCTAAGAAAGGCGCTGATCTTCTGCAGCGCTTTCTCAAGATCAAAATCCTTTAGTTGTGTAAGCGGCTCACGTTTTCGAGAGGATATAGCCGCGATAATGGTCTCGTCCATGGATTTGACATTCGCCCAGGTTTTTTCGAACTGGCCGTACTGACCGGTAAAAATAGCCATCGCTATTCCGCACTCGGCATGAGTTAGAGCTTTTTTGTCGGTATAGCTATTTTTCATTTCGTCGAGGGCGTCGGCTTTTTGTTGAATGTCATGTTCGCTCAGGCCTTTCGGGGGAGGCAAGCGCCGGCCGCCTTGTAATACGTCCCGCGCTGTTGAGAGGTTGGGAACGCGACCTTCAGCCTCGCGCCGGGCGGTCTCCGCAGCCAGCGCTTGTCGGGTAACCAGCGCGCCGGCAAAGGTCTCTGTCCGAGCCCGTTTCAGCGTTTCTTGCAGCGCTTCTTTGCCAAAGCGAGAAGGATCCAGCCTTTGTATGATTGTTCTTGCCATATCGGCTTGAGCCACCAGGTACTGCTCGGCAGCCCGCGCCTTATCGAACTTTTCTACCTCCAACTGTTCCGGCTCAGGAAGCTGCTGCTTAGCCGTTACGACATCGTGCAGCAATAAAACCGCGTCGCGAACCTCCTCGGTCCTCAATACACCAACCAAGGCCTTATGCCAGGAGGTACCTTCTTCTCGCACCAAGCTGATAGAACACTCTAGTTTACGCTTGCCTTTGGCGGCTTCTAGCGCCTTATATGCCTTCTCGCTTCCGAGCCTGCTTACTGCTTGTCCGACCCGCCCCAAAATACTGAATGGCTCGTGCCTCGTACGCAATATCCTAGTCGCGTAGCGGGAAGGGGCAAATGCAGCCTCGAGGGTTATGCCCAGACCCCTTATGACTGGTTCCGAGGGCACCTGTTGGGCCGCCCCGGTCAAGGCTTCCATCAATACCGTGGCTTCCGCGAGCTCCAACGCGGCCGTGCCCTCGGCATGGCGCATGGTAATCGAACTTATATCTTGACTGATTCGTGTTAGAGCTGACCTTGAAGTTTCAACATTATCACTAAGCCTTGCCTGTGCCTTCAACGCCGCGACCACAAGTTCTCCCGTGGTTAGCTTGATCGTGGTTCTTTCGGCGCGCGATTTGCCTATTAGAAATCTCAAGCCTGGCTGGGCCCAACCGCCCTCGCGAAATTCTTCGACGGTATGCGCTAGCTCCGGTTTTATCTCACTAAGATCTATCTTGTCTGACTTGCGGACGATGAAAGGATTCGGGGTGTGCGCCAGACGGTCAAGCATTGCCAGACGGTCAAGCCGAGTGACTATGGTTGCAGAAGTTTCCGGGCCCAAGAACTCAGATGCACCTGGCGGCATAGCAGCTAGCGAATCTTGTTGCTGCTCGCCGTCGATGTTAGGGCTAGAACCGGCATCACACTCACGCGTCACACACTAATCAAACCATTCTTATGAAACAAAAGCAAGTCCATTGGTGGGCGAGGAGGGAATATCTCGCTAGCGCTCGATGCGCCTGCGTCGCATGCTCGGAGCAAGCTCCTGCGCGTGCTCCTTGTCTTCGAACCCCCGCTCGCTGGCGCTCGCTCGTACGGGTTCGTTCCCAGCCACCAAGACAAAAGGAGCCGGATGGCTCCCATTGTCTTGGTGGGCGAGGAGGGAATCGAACCCTCAATCCGTGAGGAACACGATTTTGAGTCGTGCGCGTATACCAGTTCCGCCACTCGCCCGAGTTTGCGGTAATTGTACTATAATTAAGCTGGCAAGGCTAGGTTAGCTCTTGTTTAGGTATGGCTATGAAATCTTATTCCACCGGTAACGGCCAGCCGGGTTCTTCCGAGCTGAATGAAGGGGCCGAATCCCAGGCCGCCGTTAATTTGATTCGGCAAAAAATCGCTCGGCTCTACGCCGAGGAGCCGGATGTTGCCGAAGAACTAGCCGAAGCCGAAAGCGCGCCGCGGCGCAGCAAGCACCAACAGTTCATGCACGAATTGAGCTCGTCGGGCAAAGATCTGGCAAACATCCAAACCGAATGGCACAATTATTACCAAGGCCTGACTGACACCGCTAAGCACGAAGTCTGGCAGGAATTCTACGCCAGCCAGCCGCGGCTGACCGGACAGCCCCGCCACGGCGGCCCAGCCAAGGCCCAACTGCTAGCCCAGCATAAACACGAAGCCGCCAAGCCACGAGCATCCCGTAAATTGCGTGACGCCCGCAGCACCGCCGAAATCCAGGCCGCTATCAAGCACAAAGTCAGTGCCGGCGGCAAGCTGAAGGCCAAACATCATCTGCAATCGTTATTGTTCGGATTGGGTATGGGGCTTGTCGTGCTGCTTATCTTCCTGTTTGGTTTTTTCAATGAGGTGGTGGTCGCGCCATTTATCCAACCCAGCCGGGTCAGCGGTGACGCGCCGTTGATTATCAACAGTAACAGCGTCGCCACGACAAGCAGCCCCGAAGTCATCATTCCCAAAATCAATGTCCAGATACCGGTTAATTACAGCGAGACCTCGACGGACGAGAATGCCATTGAGAATGACCTGCAGGACGGAGTAGTTCATTATCCGACCACCGTGCTGCCGGGCCAGATCGGCAACGCCGCGTTCTTCGGCCACAGCAGCAACAACATCTTTAATAAGGGCAAGTATAAGTTCGCCTTCGTGTTATTGCACACACTGGTGCCAGGGGACACTTTTTATCTGTCCTATAACGGTACGATGTACGTTTACAAAGTAGTTTCGCGCAACATAGTCGAGCCTAATAATGTTGGCGTGTTAGGCGCTGTTCCGGGCCAAAAAGCCACAGCCACGCTGATCACTTGCGATCCGCCCGGCACCAGCCTGCACCGGTTGATCGTCGTCGGACAGCAAATCAGTCCGGACCCGTCAGGCAACACGGCGCCAGCCGTGGCGGCGCCGATCCAGCCGGCCTCGCTGCCGGGCAACGGACCGACACTGTGGGGACGTTTCATCAGCACTTTAATTGGCAAAATAATCACGCTGGCGGTGCTTGTAGCGGCCGGTTGGTTCATTATCCGCTGGGTGAACAGGCGCGTCGACGAATTAGTCTGAATCTAGCGGTCAGCCGGAGTCAGTAGTGACGTGTCGGTGAGGTCGAACTGGCCGCTGCTGCCTGGAGCCAGCATATATACGTCCTTATAATCCGGCGCGAAGGCCGGCAAGTACTGGGCGGCAGCGGTTGTCAGTATCTGGTGGTTGGTGCCATCATAATCGAAGATAACCAGCTTGCCGCCGCTGACATAGGCTAGGCGGTCGCCGTCCATCCAGCTGGCATGTGTTTGCGGAGGGTCCAGCGGTTCCGGCGCCGTGTAGTTATAGCCGTTCTGGTTCTCGATATCATACACGCCGAAATAATTACCGTTGCTGGTCATAATAAACTGGGCATTAGGCGAAAAACTCAGATAATTCGGTTGCGGCACGTGCAAGACCTGTGTCGGCACCACTGCCTGATTGGGCTGAGCGGCCAGTTGTCCGGCCGGGTCCTTATAGATGTAAACTTTGTTGTCAGTCGTGTCACCGGCGGCAACATACATGATACTGCTATACGTCGTCAGATCGACCAGGTAAGTGGTACTAGCTGGCAAGCTGCGAATAATAGAAGTTGTGTCGCCCGCTCGCAACTTAACATGTACCGTGCCGGGCTTGGCTCCGTCGCCGGTCACGTATAGCAAGGTGTCATTGCTATACGACTGGTAGGCCAGAACGTGTTGCAAGATTGGGGTAGCTGGCGTTTTGAGCGAGGCTGTTTGCAGGGACCCCGTGGCGGCGTCGTAGAGATAGTATTGGTCATATTTCTTATTCTTCAGGGTCAGCTTGGTAGGGTTGGCCGCCAAGGTGTTATTAAGATTGAGTGACTGGTCGGGATTGGCCCGGTCCAGTAGGATAAACTCCGTCTTGCCGTCGAAACTGTGTTGGAGCAGCACGTGCTGGTTGTCGTCGGCCCACTCGCCGAGCTGCCAGGCTTCGCCCGTGGCGGCTTTAGCCAGCAGATTGGCGGGCAGCGCTACGGTGACCGGCGACTTAGTGGGGTTCTTGAGGTCATAAACGCTGAAGTCGGTCATGCTGCCAGGCGCTTCGGCCAACAACCAGCGGTGGTCCGGACTTTGCGTTAGCAAACCGGGCGCCGCCGTGAAGTTCTTGAATGGTTTCGTGGTCAGCGTCCGCGGAATCAGGAAAGGATAGTCGAAGTGCTCAACGCTGCCGCCATCCAGGTTGATGGTACGCTGCCAGTCGCGATAGCCATCACGGGTCAGCTTGACATGATATATGCCTTCGGGCAGCAACAGCCGAGTATTGGTAGTGACCGATTCCAGCTGATTATTGACATAAATCTTGGCCGGATTGGGCTGGCTGGAAAAAAATAACAGGCCATTCTGAATAATAGTGCCGTTTTTGCCAAGACCGAAACCGTAAGCCTGATAGACGAGCAGACGGGTAGCCAAGACGATGGCTACAGCTACCAGTACGTAGCCGACAAATAGCATAGCGTGGTGCCTGGACTGTTTTTTGAAGTCGAGATATTCCATAAGCTTAGTAAGACTAGTATGTATCGACTTGCCCTGAATCACAAGAGGGTTTAAGATGAGTACAACGCTTAAGCTCATCCTGTCAGGCCAGATATGCGCAAAAACAACAACATCATAGCAATCAATGGTCAAACCTACGATACCAAGACGGGTAGTTTAGTGACGCCGGCCGGGTCTCCTATTAACAGAGCGCCGGCCAAACGCGCTTCGGGCCACTCGCCGGAGCCGACGCGGACCCTGATGCGCCACGCGGTTAAAAAACCCAACCCCAGCCTAAAACGTCAACACAAAGTCCAGGGACGGGCTGCCGTAGCGCCCCAATCTCTAAATTCGGTGGTTATCAGCCCTCCGGTAGGGCAGCTTGACGAGAAGCGCCTGCGTCACGCCAAGCAGATTCCGCGCAGCCGGATGATTAGTCATTTCCCGTCGCTTACAGCGGCCGGCACGCCCCCGTCACCGCGCGAATCAGTAATCAGCCTGCCCAGGCGGCCCGCCAACCACGCCACCGGTAGAACGCCGATCTCTTCAACACGGCAGCCAAAACCAACTTCCGCGACCGCCGATCTCTTCAATGACGCTATCGAGCGAGCTACCAGCCACTTGCAGCCACCTCCGCCAAAATCCCGGCGCTCACGTCTTAAGCGCAACGCCGGCATGGGCGCGGCGGTCGGTCTGTCAGTCGTGCTGTTAGGCCTGATTGTCGCTCAAAACGCTACTGGCGTCCGCTTGCAAATGGCTTCGGCTAAGGCCGGTTTTGACGTCAGCCTGCCGGGCTACCGGCCAGCCGGCTTCGCCCTGGGACAACTTAATTACAGCTCCGGCGCGGTGGCCGCCCAGTTTAGTAGCCCGACCGGTAACCGCCATTACACCATCACTCAAAAACAATCACCATGGGACAGCCAGGCATTGCTCAATAACTTCGTGGCGGCCGATTATACGGGCTACCAGACCATTTCTGCCAACGGCCTCGTTATTTATCTCTACGGCAACCATGATGCTACCTGGGTTAACGACGGTGTTTGGTACGTAGTGCAATCAGACGGCTCGCTGAGCGACCAACAGCTAATCGCCCTCGCCGCCTCGCTTTAATTTCCCCCTGGGCAGTTTTCTCTTATAATAAAGAGTCATGAAGCCAGTCCGTACCCGTTTTGCCCCCAGCCCGACCGGCTACCTGCATGTCGGCGGCGTGCGGACGGCCTTGTTCGCCTGGCTGGTCGCCCGCCAAGCTCAGGGCAAATTCGTCCTGCGGTTCGAAGACACCGACAAAAAACGTGAAGTCCCGGGCGCCCGCGAGCACGTCATCGATAGCCTCCGGCAGCTAGGCATCGACTATGATGAAGGCCCGGACATCGGCGGGCCGTTCGCGCCCTATACCCAGAGTGAGCGCCTGGATAGTTACAAAAAGTGGGCCCAAAAACTGGTTGATGCCGGCCGGGCTTACGCCGACCCGTACACCGCGGAGGAAGTACAGGCTTTTCGCGAGCAAGCCCAGGCCGCCAAGCAACCGTTTTTGTACCGGAACCACCGTCCGGACAAACCACCAGCGTGGGACGGCAGCCAACCGCTGCGATTCAAATCCGACCCCAAAAGTTATGATTGGCATGACGAGGTAATGGGTGATCTGCGTAGCGGGCCGGAAGTGGTTGACGATTTCATTATCATTAAATCCGACGGCTACCCGACCTATAATTTCGCCCACATTATTGATGATGCCGAGATGGAAATCAGTCATGTCATGCGCGGCCAGGAGTTCATTGCCAGCGTGCCTAACTACCTCAATTTGTACGAGGCGCTAGGTCTGACACCGCCGGTCCTGGCAACCCTGCCACACGTCCTGGGACCCGACGGCCAAAAGAAGCTTAGCAAGCGCGATGGCGCCAAAGACGTTCTGGATTATATCCGCGACGGCTTTCTGCCGGACGCGCTGATTAATTTTATGGCCTCGCTTGGCTGGAATGACGGCACCGAACAAGAGATTTTCAGCCGCGAGGAGCTTATTAAGAAGTTCAAGTTGTCGCAGATCCAGCGCGGCGGCGCCCATTTCGACCAGCGGCGACTGTTGTGGATGAACGGTTACTACATCAGGCAACTGCCGCTCGACGAGCTCTACGCACGCTCGGCCGCATTCTGGCCGTCGGAAGCGGAGCAGGTAAGCGACGACTATAAAAAGCAGGTGCTAGGTTTGGTGCAAGAACGGCTGAAATACCTGGCTGAACTGCCGGAGCTGACACGTTTCTTCTTTGTCGATTTGCCGGTTGACCCTAAGCTCATCAGCGAACACAAACAGCTCAAAAAATTACCGGCCGGGGAACTCAGGGAATTCTTGGAACAGGCTAAAAGCACCTTGGCGGAAAGTGATTTCTCCCTCGATGATCTGACCGGGCGGCTCAACAAGCTGCTGGAGCAAACCGGCCAAAAACCGGCCGTGTTGTTCAGCCTGATCAGGGTCGCCACCACCCAGGCGCCGGCCAGCCCGGGCTTGGCCGACACCTTGCACGTCCTCGGCAAGCAACGCAGCCTGGATCGCCTTGACGCGCAATTATCGGCGCTAGCCTCTGGCTGATTAACGTAAGCATTGTTACAATAGACGCTATGGATAGTGATATCAGGCCAGCCAAACGGCCGCGCGCCGCTGAGCCGCGCGCGCCGGAAATTCCATCGGCGGAACAGCCGTCAGACGATGAATCAGCCGATATAGTAATAGATGAAAACTCCTGGGACAACAAAGAAAAACCGAATCCGGACCCGAAGCCCGTCCGGCCCGGTAAACCGGCTTCCAAATGGAAGGAGAGAATGAAACTGCACTGGCCACCCGGTAAAAAAGAGTGGATCACCTTGCTGGTGATTTTGCTGCTGATTGGCGGCGGGATTGGCGGCTATCTTCTGACGCACAAGAGTAAGCCGGCCACTCTTAAGCCCATTCCTAAAGTCACTTCGCAGACTAAAACCGTGCCGTCAACCCTGACCGGCCTGCTGGTCGACCCCAGCGTTAACCAAAGAACGGTGACAGCCGTTATGATTGAGAACAGCATCGACGCCCGGCCGCAGGCCGGCTTGGGCCAGGCCGGCGTGGTTTTCGAGGCGATTGCCGAGGCCGGCATCACCCGTTTCATGGCGCTGTATCAGGACACGGCTCCGGATAACGTCGGTCCAATCCGCAGCGCCCGGCCGTATTATCTCCAATGGGAACTCGGATTTGACGCCGCCTACGCCCACGTCGGCGGCAGCCCGGACGCCCTGTCCGATATTAGCGCTTGGGGCGTCCACGACCTCAACCAGTTCTACAACGGTAGTTTTTATCACCGCGTCAACAGCCGCGGCGCGCCGCACAACGTCTACACTTCCATAGCCCAGCTCAACCAGCTCGAAGTGAACAAAGGCTACACCACCAGCCACTACACCGGCTTCCCCCGCAAAAAGAAGGCCTTCCGCAAAAAGACCCAACCGATAACCGCTAAAAGCATCGACCTGGCAATATCCGGACCTACCTATAACGTTCACTACGATTACGACGACAAGACCGACAGTTACCTGCGCAGTGAGGCCGGAGCGCCACATATTGACACTAACACCAACCAACAGATACGCCCGGTAGTCGTTATTGCCATGATCGTTCCCCAAAGCACGGGCGCCCTCGATTCCTCGGGTGCTTACTATACGGACTACAATGTGATTGGCAGCGGCCAAGTCGACATTTTTCAGGACGGGCAGGTCATAACTGGCACCTGGACCAAAAATGACAGCGCTTCCCAAATTACATTCACCGACGCCTCCGGCAAGGCCATCCCACTAAACCCCGGCCAAACCTGGATAACAGCCTTAGGCAGTTCCAATGAAGTCACTTACACTCCTTAAGGATATGTAATAGACCCATGGACTACCTTCAGCGCCTAATCCGTCAGACGAAGCTTCGGCTTTTCATCATCATCCTGCTCGATAATAGTATTTTTATCGGCAGCTGGTGGTTGGGTGACAAAGTTTTAGGACTGAATGGCCGCCAGCTGATCGCCCTCTTGATAGTCGTTGCCCTGGCCGAGACCGGCTTGGTAGCTACCGCTCTTGGCAGTTATCTGATGCAGCCCCTCAAAGCCGTCTGGCAAACAGTCATGCATCTGGCGCCCGAAGGGGAGGGCGGAGTCGCCCCGCCCAAGCCGGAATCCATCCGCTTTGGCCGCGAGCTGGTCACTAGTCTGATGAACCATATTTATCAGCTGGTCAATGTAGCCGAACAAACGCAGGCCGTCAACCGCCAGGCCGACAGCGATCCGCGCGATAATTTTATCGCCCAAAACCTGCCTCTGCCGCTAGTACTGCTCGATAATACCGAGACCATCCGCTACGCCAACGAGGCCGCCGCTAAGTATGTCGGCATGGCAGCGGACGACATGGTCGGAAAAAACGTTTACATGGTGCTCGACATGTCGTTCCCCAGCGAAGAGACTTTTGACCGCTGGCTGAAAACCGCCAAAGCCAAAAGCGCCACCGCCTCTACCAGCTGGGAGCGAGTCCGCCTCAATGTCCGCGACAGCCATCCGGCCCGCCTCTTCGACCTGGCGGCTTATTACAACCGTGACAACCCCGACCATAATGAAACTATGCTGGTAATGTTCGACCACACCAAGGAGTACAGCCAGGATGACCAGGCCGTCAGCTTCATCGCTCTCAGCGTCCACGAACTGCGCACGCCGCTAACGTTACTGCGCGGCTACATCGAGGTTTTCGAGGATGAACTCGGGCAAACCATCACTGATCCCGAGCTCAAGAGTTTCATGCTCAAAATGCGCGCCCAGGCCGAACAGCTGACGGATTTCGTCAATAACATCCTCAACGTCGCCCGTGTCGACGACGACCAGTTGGAGCTCAAACTCCAGTCCGAAGATTGGGGCGAGACACTCAAAAGCGCCATCGAAATGATAAGTTTGCGGGCCAAGATCCGCGGCATCACGCTGGAATGCCACATCGCCCGCGACCTGCCGCCGGTTGGTATCGACAAGTTAAGTATCCGTGAAGTCATCAACAATCTTATCGACAACGCCATCAAGTACAGCGGCGACAGTAAGGTGATCAAAATCGACGCTTCCATCAACAAGGAAGGCCTGGTCGAAACCACCGTCCAGGACTTCGGCCTGGGCATACCAACCAGTGTTTTGCCGAACTTATTCACTAAATTCTACCGTGATCATAGAAACCGCGCCCAGATAGGCGGCACCGGTCTAGGGCTTTACCTCAGCAAAGCCATTGTCACAGCGCATGGCGGCAGCCTCTGGGTCCGTAGCCGGGAGGACGATGGCAGCACCTTCGGCTTCACCCTTCTGCCATACGATCGTATAGCCGAAAAGGTCAAACAAAACGGCGACCAGGAGATCACCCGCAGCGCCCACGGCTGGATCAAGAACCATTCGCTCTACCGCCGCTAACCGACAAGTGATACAGTAATTGATATGGAACCAACTTCGACCACTCCGATTACGCCAGCCGCGCCAGTGAGCGGCCGCAAAGTTCTATGCATAGAAGACGAGCACTTCATCAGCGAACTCTACACCCGCGCCCTGACCAAGGGCGGTTACCAGGTCGAGACCATCGCCGACGGCCAGAAAGCCTTGGAAGCCGCCGAGACCGACAAGTATGACATCATTCTGTTAGACCTGATGATTCCCACTCTCTCCGGCATAGACGTCCTGCGCAAGCTGCGCGACCCGAATAACCCGTCACCGATCAAGGCCAAGATCATTGTCACCACCAACCTCGAGCAACGCGAGGATGTCCGCGCCGACATCGAAAAACAAGCCGACGGCTACCTCGTCAAGGCCGAGTTGACACCTCACGAGCTGGTCGACTTCCTAGACAAAATTAAATAGTCATTAAGCTCTAGGATTATTGACGGCGCGGCGTATAATTAATGATAGCCATGTGTGGGCTGGTTCCAGAACCTTCCTCCACGCAGACTTATTCACAAGAAGACACACTTCGGTCCCTGTTTTCTTCCATAGTTCAACAGTTTCTTGGGTGCTTACGGTTAGCTCCGAACGGTAGCGAAACCCTAGTCCTCGAAGCTCCTCCCAAAACCCGTTTGCTGGCCTCTGTCAGCTAGTTTTAATTTTATCTAATTTTTAAGGAGTTTGAACTATGGCAACTTTATTAGCAACCCAAGAAATCCAAATCGCCGCCGTCCGTTTCCGGCACAACGCCGAGCAAGTGCGGTTCGAAAGTTACCCTAAGCGGCTGATCTACAAAGGCCGCGCATACGTATTGGCGGAAACATGAAAGGGCAGGAGACCGAGCTATGGACAACAATTCACAAACTATGGCCGACGGCGACGGCGTGTCGGTGCACAGCGGTTTTCCCAACCCGGCGGTCGACCGGCAAGGGCAAGGCGCGCGCTTAGCCCTGGACCTCAACCAATTACTGATTAAACACCCCAGCAGTACTTATTTATTCCGGGTGGCCGGCCATCATTGGAGCGACCAGGGCGTGTATGACGGGGATATCGCGGTGGTTGACCGGGCGCTGGAACCGCGGCCGGCTGACCTAGTCGTCGCCTGGCGGCTCGACGGTTCCACGCTCTGCCTCTATCGAGATCTAATCGCTTCCGCCCAGTTCTGGGGCGTAGTAACGGCCACCATCCATGATCGCGCTAATAGATTGCAATAACTTCTTCGTCAGCTGCGAGCGACTGTTCCGGCCCGACCTGGAAAATAGGCCGGTGGTGGTGCTGTCCAGCAATGACGGTTGCGCGGTGTCGCGGTCGAACGAGACCAAGGCCCTGGGCGTCCCTATGGGAGCGCCGTTTTTCAAATACCGGCAGCTTTTCCGGCAGCAAGGCGTCACGCATTTTAGCGGTAATTTCGAGCTGTATGGTGATATCAGTCAGCGCATTATTCGTCTGCTGACTGGCATCACGCCGCGCACCGAAGTTTATTCCGTCGACGAGTCCTTCCTTGATCTCGGCCAGATGGCTATAACGGATTACACGGCGTGGGGCAGGACGGTGCGCCGTAAGCTGCTGCGCGAAGTCGGCATACCGGTTTCCATCGGCATCGCGCCGACCAAGACGCTGGCCAAACTGGGCGCAGAGCAGGCTAAACATGATGAGGGCTCAGGCGGCGTCCTCGACCTAGCCAGCTTGACTCCTGCTGCCCGCGCGGTTTACCTGCTTGGCACACCTATCAATGACGTTTGGGGTGTCGGCCGCCGCCTGACGCCGCGGCTGCGGGCGGAGGGGATTCATAATGCCCTGGACTTAAGCCGAATGCCGCCGCGCCTGGCCCAGCAACTGATGGGAGTCCATGGCCGCCAGATGGTAGCAGAGCTGAACGGCACTCGCTGCTACCCGTTGGAACCGTTCGGCCGGATCCGCCAGACTGTCATGCACGGCCGACAATTCGGCGAGGATACCGGTGACCCGCTGATAATAGAATCGGCCATCGCCAGCCTGACCGCCCGGGCTGCGGGCCGCCTGCGGGCCGACCATCTGCTGGCCCGCGGAGCGGCTGTCCGCCTCGCCACCAACCGCCACAGGCCGGGCTACCAACGCCTGGCCCGCACGCTAAGCTTCGTCACGCCAACGGCCGACACCGGCCTGATCGCCGGCCAGCTGGTAGCCGCTGTCCAGGCCGCCTACAACCCAAGGGTTCAGTTCCACCGGGCGGACGTCTTATTATTCGACCTGGCCAGCGAGCACCGCCTGCAAACCGATCTGCTGGGCAACATCGACCTAGTTGGATCAGAAGCCGCCCATTCGCGCTTGCAAGCCTTCGATTCCATCAATCAACGCTACGGCCAGGGCGTCATCCGCTACGCCGCCGAAGACCTGTCCGCCGCCTGGCAGCCCCATCGCGGCCACCGCAGCCCCCGCTACACCACTTCGTGGGAAGAACTGCCGGTAATCAGAATCGTGCCGACGAAGGCCAGCGAGGCTCCCGCTATGACATAGCCCCACGAACCATTTTTCGGGGTGTCACCCAGGAAAATTATGCCGATGGTAATCGGGACTATCGTTTCGAAAGCTATCATCGCGGCATTGACGACGCTGGCGTGATGGCGCTGAAGCGCGATGGTGAAGAGCATGATGCCGACCAGCCCATAAGCTAAGAGCGCCCAGACCAAAGGGTTAAGCAGGAGGTGCCAGTATGGCTGTGAAAAATTAAGCATCCGGCCGACAACCGCCGTTCCGCCAAAGGCCGCGCCGCTTATCGCGCCTAGAACGATTGTGGCGTAAGGTTTTTGTACTTTGGCGAAAACCGAGCCGGCCAAGACGAGAAGCAGGGGAGCGAATATAATCACCCAGCGGACAATCTCGTTCACCGCTTTAGCCCTTTCCGGCGCGGCGCTCAGCGCCAGCAAAGCCAGGCCGATAAAGATACACAGCATGGCGACATTCGCGCTACCTCCCAGCCGGTGCCGCAGCACGAACCGGTCGATAAGAGCGGTGATAACGACGCTAAAGGCAATGATCGGTTGCACCACGAACAAAGGCAGCGTGTGGACGGCGACTAAGGTTAGTATCCAGGCCAGCCCATCCAGCATGAGACCGACCACGTATGGCCAGTCCTGGACCAGCCGCCAAAGCAGACCGACACGAATCGAGATGGCTTTGGCCTCTTTGTCGGCGCTGGTTTTTTGAAGCACGGCCGCTATGCCATTACACACCGCGCAGCCAAACGCCGCCGCCATAGCCAACCAGAAAATCATAACTTTACTGTATCAAAGGGAAAGACCAACCGAAAGAAACTTCATGGTGACCTCACGGGGAATCGAACCCCGGTTACCAGGATGAGAACCTGGTGTCCTAGCCGCTAGACGATGAGGCCAAATTGATGCTGGTTTATCCTATCACATCTGTTAGCGGCCGTCCAGCGGCCAAAAAAGCATAAACAGGTTGAGAAAATTTTGGTAAACTGTACAGTAAAAGCAGTACTATGCATACCAAAATTATTATCGCTAGAGTGGGCCTGACGGCGTCGTTCCCGTCAGTGAGCGGCGTGGCATGAGCCTGTCCGACATCTTCAAAAAACCTGACGGCCTAACCGCCAAAGCCACGAAAATCCGTCTGCCGTCCAATCTACGTGACGACACGCTAAAATTCAAAACTATCATCGATAACATCGAAGATGGCGTGATATTGATCGACGGGCAGCAGGTGATCCAGCTTATCAATCCCGGGGCTTCCGCCATTTGCGGTTGGCCCGCCGACGAAGCGACCGGCATTGGTATCCAAGGCGTGCTTCAGCTGGTCAATGACAAGGGTGAACCTTACGTAGGCAACCCCTTTGGGCAAGTGTTCGCGCATGGCCAGAACTTGAGGGTCAATGACGCCTATGTGCTGACGCGCACCAATAAACAACTGCCCGTCAACCTCAGCCTCTCGCCGCTGGCCGACGAGAACAAGAAGGTGGTGGCGGTCGTGACAATTTTCAGGGACGTCAGCAAGGAGCGCGCCGAGGAGCAGCAGCGGATCGACTTCATAAGCACTGCCAGCCACGAAATGCGCACCCCCGTCGCCGCGATCGAAGGTTATTTGGCCTTGGCCCTCAACGACAAGGTCGCGACCGTCGACAAGCGTGCCCGCGATTACCTGGAAAAAGCCCAGAGTTCGACCCACCATCTGGGAGCTTTGTTCCAAGACCTACTGACTAGCGCCAAGGCCGAGGACGGCCGGCTTACAAGCCATCCGACAACAGTGGAGTTTGGCGGATTCCTGGAAGAGCTGACTAACGAGCTGCGCCTGGTCGCCGAGCAAAAAGGCTTGGCCGTGGAATTCGTGGTAGGCGCCCACGATGCCGCACACGCCCAAGGCGGAGAACGGATCATCAGGCCGCTGTACTACGTTCGTGTCGACCCGGACCGCTTGCGTGAAGTTATTACCAATTTATTTGATAACGCCGTCAAATACACGGCCGAGGGTAAGATTTCAATCGGCCTGACAGGCAACGACAAAATCGTTCAGTGCTTCGTCCGCGACACCGGCCCGGGTATACCACCCGATGACATACCGCACCTGTTCCAGAAATTCTATAGGGTCGACAATTCGGCTACCCGAACGATTGGCGGCACGGGGCTTGGCCTCTTCATCTGCCGCAAAATCGTAGAGTTATATAACGGACGCATCTGGGCCGAAAGTGACGTGGGCAAGGGCAGCACCTTTTATATAAATATGCCACGCCTAAAGACAGAAGAGGCCAACAAGTCGAAAACAGTTAGCCCTAGCGAGGGGGCATGATACAATGAGAACAAGCCTAATCATAAGCAAGATTATCGTACAGGGGTTATAACATGCCAAAAGTGATGCTTGTCGAAGACGACAATAATCTGCGAGAGATTTACCAGGCCAGGTTACAGGCTGAAAACTACGAAATCGTATCCGCCAAAGACGGCGAAGAAGGTTTGGTAATTGCCAAAGCCGAGAAGCCTGATCTGA
>Ga0307374_10001753_pt1 | contig 39708 bp, 29 predicted proteins | sample OX3MG_FD_202532 | JGI IMG/M metagenome (GOLD analysis project Ga0307374, IMG submission 202532) | Soil microbial communities from Risofladan, Vaasa, Finland - OX-3 | ecosystem: Environmental > Terrestrial > Soil > Coastal area > Acid sulfate soil | place: Finland: Risofladan, Vaasa | collected... | reverse complement strand
GTCTCGAACTCGCCGAGGCACTTCTCGCGCTTCGCGAACGCGGACTGGTGCACCCAGCACTCGCAGCTGTGGCGATCATCGACCTGAACCAACGCGAGTCAGCACTTGTGATCTCGTCCGTTGCCCAGGCGATCGCCGTCGCGTCGGGCGACGAGCGAACGCCTTCCGGGCTTCTCGTCGCCACCCGGTAGACCTGAAGTGCTGCCGACGCGGCCGGATGCCAGCTGCACCTATTGGCGCGCGCTCTAAAGTCGTTCTTGAAGATCACGGAGTCGAGCGCGCAGTGGGAAGGTTTGGGGCTGCAGTTTCAGTCTCTTCGCGGTTTTCTAGCCCATGTTCGGTATTGCCTGGATCGTACTTTGACAGAGAAACACGAGAGAGTGGTCCGACTTGCTAGTGATTGATCATGACTCATTCGACCACAGTGAGTTGCCTTGGCGCAAAGTGCAAATTGGTTAAGTGACGTTGTAGCGTTTGAAGAGTAACGGTAGTAGAGGAGGATAAAAAAAGTCAGTGTCGCAGCGTGTCAGCATGTAAAAATTGGAAAATGATGATCACGCTTGGCACACTCAAGAGGCGTAGAGAATCAGTATTGGGTGACGCGCCTTCAGGCTAAATCTGTCACGGTTAAATCGATCTTGTTGAATCAGGAAAATGTCAGCCTCCGGCTAGGATAAAGAGAGGTCTAACATAATCCCGATAAGGTGCGACAGGAATTCTCAAGATGGCCATACACGCTTGTACGATTATCGCGCGCAACTATCTTTCCCTCGCGCGCGTTCTTGCTTCCTCGTTTTTTGAGACAAATCCTGGAGGAACCCTCTCTGTTCTTGTTATTGACGACCGGTACAAGTCAATTGCTTCAGCTCAAGAAGATTTTGAGGTACTCCACCTCGATGAAGTAAGTATTGACGACCAAGAGGCACTGAGGATGGCTGCTTTCTATAGCCTGACTGAGTTCGCGACGGCGGTCAAACCCTGGCTTTTGCAGAAGCTGATCGATCGATGGAACGAACCCGTTATATACCTTGATCCCGACATTATGGTTTTTCGGTCACTAGGTGAGATCATTGAGCTCGCCGAGCGTCACGAGATTGTCATTACGCCTCATTCCATACAACCAATTCCGCGTGATGGAAAGAGTGTCTCCGAGAGCGAGATTCTGGCAGCGGGGATCTATAATCTTGGTTTCATTGGAGTTGGTTTGTCCGGACTTCGTTTTCTCAAGTTTTGGAAGGAACGACTTCGCCGGGAATGTCTCTCTGAGCCAGCAAATATGCGGTTCGTTGACCAACGTTGGGTTGACTTTGCACCTTCAATGTTTGACGCCTTCATTCTCAAGGATCCCACCTACAACGCTGCCTACTGGAATCTCCATGGATACAGGTTTGTCTTCGATCCAACGACGAACCAGTACTTGATCGATGGTCGCCCGATGAATTTTTTCCATTTCAGCGGATACAACCCGCGGGTTCCCGAGCTCCTCAGTAAATACCAGGGCGGAAACGCTCGGATACTGTTCTCTGAACTGCCTGATCTGAAAATTCTCTGCGATTTCTATGCCGAGCAGCTTTTCGCACAGGGTTACGACGAGACCTCGGAGAATAGATACGGGTATCTCAATCTTGACAACGGAATGCCGTATGACATCTACATGCGACACGCCTACCGGGACGCCCTGCTCAAAGGCGAAGCTGACGAGGCACCGCTTCCTCCAAACCCGTTTTACCGAGCTGATCTGTTTGTTCTTTGGCTGAATTCCCCGGATGAGAAAGAGGTTATCTCGAGGTATCTCAAGAAGATGTATGAAGGTCGAACTGATCTTCAATATCACTTTCCAGACGCGGCCGGCGCCGGACTCGCAGCCCTCGTAGCCTGGTGCTGGGACGAATCCTCAAAAGGCAACTTTGATCAACGCCTGATCCCCAAGGTCCTCGGCGAGAGGGGAACAGTCTCTAACGCTGAATCGGAGAGTCGTCGACCGGAAACGTTCCAAAGTGGCATTCAGATATCTGGGTATTTCAAAGCTGAGATGGGTGTTGGTGAACTTGGACGCAATACCATCAAAACGATCGCGGCCTCAGGAATTCCGTATTCAACGCTAACCATCACAGATGTGATCCACCGGCAAAATTTTGATTTCAAAGATCGGAAAACAGATGGTCACGCGATCAACGTCGTATGCATGAATGCAGATTCAATTGTCCATTTTGCCTATCGAATGGGAGCTGAATATTTTCGAGATCGTTATACCATCGGCGTCTGGGCCTGGGAGATAGAGGAGTTTCCGGAGGAGTTCGATGCTTCTTTTGAATATGTCGACGAGATATGGGCTTCAAGCGAATTCACAAGGAAGGCAATAGCCGCACGTGGCCTCAAACCGGTATATACCCTCCCGGTGACGATGCAGTTCGACCGCGTGGAGACCGCTTTCAACCGGTCGACTCTTGGTATTCCTCAAGGGTTCTTGTTTCTCTTCTGTTTCGATTTGTTGAGTATCTTCGAACGCAAGAATCCGTTGGGAGTCATTGAGGCATTTACCGAAGCCTTCCAGCCAAACGAAGGTCCAGTTTTGGTCATCAAGGCATTGAATGGTGACAAGCGGCTCGCAGGACTCGAGAAGATACGGATCCGTGCTCGCGGCAGGTCTGACATCGTGATTCTTGACAGGTATCTGGACCGCGACGACAACCTCAGTCTCTTCAATGAGTCAGATTGTTATGTTTCGTTGCACAGAAGCGAAGGTTTAGGTCTGACTATTGCCGAGGCGATGTCGCTTGGCAAACCGGTAATTGCGACGGCATATTCGGGGAATATGGATTTCATGAAAGCCGATAACTCATACCTGATCCCGTTCTCCTATGGTCTGGTGCCCAAAGGGTGTGATCCGTATCGGCCAGGTGCAAGATGGGCCGAGCCCGATATCTCCGAGGCGGCGAAGACGATGCGCTATGTCTTTGAGAATCCGGCCGAAGCAGTCGCGGTGGGCGATCGTGCCCGTCAATATATGGAGGAGAAACACTCGCCTGACGCGACAGCGGCGTTTATTTTGGAGAGGCACCAGTATGCGATCGAAAGTCTTAATGGCGTCGTCCATCACGGCGAGTCAGTTCTCAGCGGTTTTGCGAAAGACGCACAAACTGGTGCCAAGAAGGGATCTGCAAATGCACGGACCTCTGGAGGTTTCGCGATGGAGGATGTGACGCCTCCGCTCATCGAGCTTGCATCGCGGCCCATTGTGTATGACGGACGATCCCGTTTCGACAGGACCGGCCGCATTGCCCGCAGAATTTTGCGAAAGCTGATGCTGGTACGCGACAATCAACAAAAGGAAATCAATTTGGCCCTCGCGATGGGATCCGAGCACCTCGCGCGACTATGGAATTCAATGCAGGCGAGCCTGCTCCGTCTCGAAGATGCTCAAAGGCAGGAATCTCAAGGTGCGAAAGCTCTCGAGATGAAGGTTGATCTTGTTCAAAAGATCTTGTCTCAATTCAACACAAATATTGAAACGCTAAATGGGCTTGTTGCTGAGATGGACGCTAGGAATCGCGACATTGAACGAGCAGTGGCCGATGCCAGCCAAAACCAATCTGCACAGTTGCAGATAATTCCATATATGTCAGATCCGGAGACATTCACGCTGAGAGAGGGGGTTAACAAGGAGTTCCTTGGATTCAGGGGGAATTCGCGAGAGCTCCAGGGACATACGAGTTTTGAGGACATCTTCCGGGGACCCGAAGAACTTATCCGCAACAGGTTTAGGGTCTACGTTAGTCTCATCAACGCTTCGGGTACGGTTGTGGACATTGGAAGTGGTCGCGGTGAATTTCTAGATCTCCTTCGTGATGCAAGAGTCAACGCGATTGGCGTTGATATCGATAAATCGATGATAGAAAGATCAACTGAAAAGGGTCATGACATTGTTAAAGAAGATGCGCTCGCTTTTCTTCGAAGTCGAGAAGATGGAAGTATCTCGACAATCTTTTCTGCTCAATTTATTGAACACCTGAGTTATTCGCGCTTACGTAGCTTTCTTCGGGAGAGCTATAGATCTCTCAGCGGGGGTGGCGTCTTGATTCTTGAGACGGTCAACCCGTATTCGGTACCGGCATTTTTAACGTTCTGGACGGACCTTACGCACGAGCGGCCCATCTTCCCCGAGGTTCTGTTGGCTCTCTTGATGGAAGAGGGTTTTGACGACGCACGCGTCATGTTTCCCAACGGAACGGAGTCGCTTGATGTGGATCGATGGGTTGAGGGCGAGTATGCCGTCATTGCACATCGAAGGTAGGATGTCTTTTAACCTCGGACTTCGCTGTAGGGGGTCGTTCTGAGTCGTTCTGGATTATCCGAACACGTGCGCCTCCAGTCCAATGGCATTTGCTGGGGTTTGGCGAGAATCAAACTGTTCCCGACGAGCATCACGGTAAGGCATGCGCAGGCACATCTCAATATGGGTGCGAGTTATTTTTGGACGATACCCCCGTATAGAAGCGCGAACCGCTTCGAACCCGCTGCTACCTTAACAACAATGCGTTGTGGCTATCCCCGATTCACGCTATCAGGGTGGATTACGCGTAAGAGGGGCCTGAACGCGATTTGTCGTTGGCATTATTTTCCGATCTGGTCTACCAAGCCTCGATGAAACCGCCGAAAATTCTGAGATTTGACCTTAAGAACGTTGCTCGACTGGCGATTGCGGGCCTCATAGCAATTGCCGTCGCAAACGCATTACATGTCCTTTGGAGCCTCCTTGGCGGTGCTTACAGCGCTGATGACATCTGGGATTCTCAGTTCCCTGCCCAGTTGCATGCGACTCACCAAGGCATCCTCAGCTTCATCGTCGCCGTGACGAAGGGATGGATGAAGTCCTCGGGGAGATTTTTTCCCACCTCAATCGCAGAAGGCATTTTGGCGTTCAGCATTTTTCAGACCCGGTTTTCTTACAAGATCTTTTTGATGTGCGCGGTTTTGGCAGATCTGGTCCTGGCGTATCTGTTTCTTGCCAGACTTACTCGCCAGCGCTGGACTGCATATTTATTTGTGATCTTGGCGGTGGTGGGATTTGAGTTCCGGTTCTTTTTTGACGGTATTCAGGAATTCGCAGCGCAGCAAGAGGTGATGTTGGCGCTCGTCTTGATTGCTGCAAACTCGACGCTGAATTACCTTGACTCTGGGAAAAGGATATGGCTCATCGTCACTGCGCTTGCCTGGGCTTTGGCACTCACCACCTATGAGACGAGCTATTTGATGCTTCCGATTTTATGGATCGCTATGTGGCACCGGCATCCGTCGCGAGAACGGGTGGTCGCGGGTATTGCCTCATCGGCGTTGCCGACGATGTTGATTGGCGCGTATGTGTTTTACCTCCGCTTGTCATTGACGGCGGGTACTGCCGCTTCGTACACCGCAGATCTCTCACCGCCAAAGGTTTTAACTACGTTGGGCAAGCAGGTGGTCGGAACACTTCCATTTTCAGAGTTCTATCTCGGCGGCTCTCGTGATCTAACCGGCGTCTTGACGGCTCCGCAATGGTCAGTTTTTAGCGGCGTACTTTTTGTACTGGTCGCTGGAGCTATTGCGCTAGCGCTACGTCATCAGAGACTCGCGCCTCGAGATGATGCCGCCCTTTTTGCCATAGCTGTTGTGCTTCTGTTCGGCCCGGCGATCATCGTGGCAGTCACCGAAACATGGCAGGGAACGCTCACCTGGGGGAATGCTTACATATCCGCCTACATACAGGGTTTTGGCTTCGTTTTGATCTTCTTGGCGCTTTCAGACGTATTGATCCGGAAGATCAGGTCGATCTCGCGGTATAACCTCAGACTCTCAATGCAGATCGGGTTGATATCTGCTGTTTCCCTTTTGGGTTCATTGGTAATTCTCGGCGTTGCGGGCGAGAATGTGAGGGTAATCAATGTAAATGATCCATCCCTTGGATGGATGAATCAGCAGGCGTCGATCGGATGGTCTCGGCAAATTGTGACTGACGCTGAGCGATCGGGCCTGTTCGGATCAGGTCGTTGGATGGATAAAGTTGCAGCAATTACCGGTGCTGCCTGGATCAACTCGAATGAGATCTCCTACGAATCGGGACAGAGCGTGGATGTGGTCAATGCATATCCCTACTGGACACTCGGCGCACAAGCCTCGACACAGGTTCCTGGTTGTCCCCTTGCAGTCGGGAAGTGCAAACCGTCGAGACAGTATCAGTCAATTCTCTACGTAGGTGCCAAAGCGTACAATAACGGTTATTCGGTGTTGGGAAGCTTTAGTTCGGCATTTAGCCTCTCATCAGCTCCAGACGATGTTGTCGCGGTGGTGAAGGACCCAACAATATTCGTCGAAAACCCGGCTATCTCCTCGGTGGCGAGGGTCACGCTGTGTCGAATCGGCAGAGGCTCCGTTTTGCACGAAATCCGCGCTCTGAAGGTTGTCCGCTCTGGTAGCCACTGGCGAGTACTTCAGGGCGGATCGAAGTTTCGAGTAGCGGTTTCGACGATCGGACTGGATATATCTAATCGGTGCGAGACCTTGTAGGAATGTCTGGCTCACGTTTTGGAACGTTACAGACCAGGAATGGTCCTGGTTCTACGGTCAAGGACGACCGGCAAAAGTAAAATTTGACTTTCGCATGAGTCGTAACTTAAGGACCTCCTTGTTTGGAAGCACCCAAGAGTATGTGGATTGCCAATGGCCGCTTTTTCATGGACGTATAGACCATTATGAGCATGGCGAGTTCGATGGCCACCATGGCCCTGACGGGTCCTTGATATGAGGCGATCCGCTGATACCTGACCGCGTAGTAGGTGCTGTGAGAGCGTGCCGCGCTCATGGCAGTAATCCCGAGGGCGCCCTTGAGGTAGGGATTGCCCGGACGATTGCGCGTCGACATCACCCGACCCGCGGACTCGTCCGATCCCGGACACTCCCGCCCACCTGGTTAAGTGGCTCGCTGTGGGGAACCTGCCCATGTCGGCGCCGGTCTCAGCGATAGTAACATCAGCCACTTTCGTCGAGATTCCCGGGATCGTCGAAATGAGATCCCGGGCTGTTCGAAAAGAGTCCATCACCACCTCAATGCGCGCGGCGATTTCGTTTATCGCTTCTGCTCGCTGGTCAATTAGGCCCAATTGGATCTGCACCAAGAACGCGTGATGTTCGCTGAAGCGACCGGCGAGTCCGTTCATCAGCTCGGGGATCTTCTCTCGGAACCTGCTCTTTGCCATGTCGTCAACAATGCTCGGGTCGTGCTCGCCGGCTTCGAGGGCGTCGAGAAAGATGCGAGACGAGACGCCGTTCATTTCCGTGGTTACCGACGAGAGATTCACTCCGGTGTCCTCCATCAACTTTTCCAAGCATTGAATCTCGCGAGTGCGTTCACGAATGATCGTGGTGCGCGTGCGAGTGAGGTCGCGTAGCTGACGAATCGGCTCGTGTGGCACGAACGAATCTCGCACCAAACCGTGAGCACCGAGTTGCGCGAGCCACGCGGCGTCCGAGACGTCCGTTTTCCGACCGGGCAGGTTCTTCACGAGTCGGGCGTTGACGAACATGACCTCGCAGAGCCCCTCTTCGAGTAGGTAGTAAGAAGGTTTCCAGTATTATGTTACGTCCCGGATTATGTTGAATGCGCCTCGATAGCCCTTGGTGTGGGCGGTGATCGGCCGGATCGAAGGACTCGAATAGTACTGAGTGCATGGTCTTTTGCCGAATGGCAGGCCCGATGTGTCCCGCACGCACCACCTTCTGTTGGAACGGCGAGCTCTACGTTGCTGCTGTCGAGATAGCCCGCAGTTCGGAATGGCGTTGCCTGAACCGCCGCAGAGCAATGGACTGCTTTCGCTCGAACCGCAAAAAATCTAATCGGTCGCTCTCGTGCGGGCCAGCTGTTTTTGCTCAGCGTAGGACTGATGAGCACATGGTTCAAGAAGGTAGGACAAGAGAGGTTAGCGGTCACTTGGAGGTGATGGTGAAAGAGGACGGTGTCGTCCATCAACCAGCCTTCGCCGTGACGAACGCGCATGGTGCGCCCGTCGCGCTCTTGCACAGGTCAACCCACTGACGCGAACTGAAGGGTGGCGTGGCATCTCTCAGATGTGGTGTGCGAGGACGGCATAATCCTGGGGCGCAAATAACTGCGTATTTATGAGCTCAATGATCGGCAAAAGATCATGAACCCACGGACCCGCAACCTCCGATGGCTCCGACAGGGTCCTCGAGTCGCCGCGCTGCAGGCGAGCGATTTCCACGTCGACAAATCCACGGACATGAACAAGAAATTCGAGCAGGCGCGGTGGGATGGGTCGTTGATGGGTCGGGTCAAGATAGAAGGCCGACGCTCCAACTATCAGGTTCTCCGGATTAGGAGTCTCAAGGATTAGCAATCCTCCGGGTCGTAGGAGCTGGTTTGCAAGATCCAATAGTTCGAGCATCACGTCGAGAGGCAGGTGTTCAACGAGGTGAAACGCGGTGATGACTGCAATCGTGCCGGGTTGAAGCGTGCGCATGTAGTCAGTCGCGTTCGCCGTAATGACGTCGAGACCGGCCGCCGCCCACTGCTCCCGGTAGGAGTCATTCGCATCAACTCCCGTTGCGGAAATCCCCTCGTCGCGGAGCATTTCTAGCCACTCCCCGCGCCCACAGCCGACATCGAGTACGACTCCATCATCGCCCGTCGCCGTTCGAACGTTTTCGAGATAGACCTCCAACCTGCCCTTGATCAGGTCTGGAGAGCCGCGAAAGGCGTTCTCCAAAGCGAAATAGATTCCTTCGAGTGCCGCAGGCGGCAATGGGGTCTCATCGACCAATGCGTGCGAAGGTTGGGATTTGAGCGATCTACGGTAATCCTCGAAGAAGAGGTCAAGCCGCGCAAGCCTCATCTGCAGCTCAGCGGTGGTCTGGTCGGCGGTCTCACGATCGTCAGCGATCTTTTGTCGAAGATTTTCCAACTCTGTGAATGCCTCGGTAATTTCGCGTTGTACATTTGCCATATTCTCGAAGTGATCCATCCGCTGTGCTAATTCGCGCAATTCCTCGGCGAGGCCAGAAAGCGAGGACGAACTGAGATTGTGCGCTGCGATCGTCTCCTCGAAACGGACCAACACCTCGGTGTGGTGTGCGAGCGAGACCCGATGCAGCTCGACAAAATCACGGGTCTCATCGATGCGCGTCGCGAACTCCGACATCTCTTTGACGATTAAATTGTTGAAATGTATTTGATGTCGAAGCACAGGCCAAGCGAACTTCGCGATCATCTTCTTTATAATGCGTAGACGACTCCCTTGTGCGGGGGGCAATCCAAGATCAGCATCTTCTTTGGCAAGAGACAATGCCCGGTTCCTCCCTTGGTTCGAGTATCCGAGTAGCAAATGTAGCTTTCGCACGAGAAAGTTTCCGCAGTGCAGCTATTGGGCCACTCTCGCAGAGGTTGCCGGCGCTGTCCTTGTGGGTGATAATTGAGCGGCGTCTGTGGAAGTCGATGCCGACGTCATGTTGTGGTTCTACGGGATCTCTCTCACTCCTTTGTCGTGTGGCGTTGTTTTAGCGAACGCCGAGCGCTGCACTATTCGACATCTGACGGTCAGGAGAGATCCCATTCTTCTTTGCCGACCGGGTCATCGCGAACCCTTGCTGAACCGGGTTGAATCCGGCAATGAGGTCGTTGTGATTGATCATGGTCGTGAGGTTGCGAGGGTCCGTCCGATTGAGAACAATGGACGGAAGTCAAGTGCGCTTGATCGACTCGTAGTGGAACGACTTGCAACTGCACCGCTGAGGGCGCGCGTCGACCTCTTCCCGCGAGAGGCATCTCAGTCACGGACCCGGTGAGTCCGTTTGTCTCCAAGCAACGAGGGTAACGACCGCCTTTTTCGACACCTCGGCGATCATCTTTCTGATTATTGAAGGGCTTGGTTCCAACGAGGCTAAAAGCTCTGGCGCGAGGCGGATCACATCACCAGCGCGAGAGCCGTCTACGCCAAGGGGCACGCGGCGCTGGTCCTTGCGGGCCTGGTCGGTCGCGCCCAAGTTGCTGCCAGGGAGGGGCATTTACCCCACCCTTTTTAGCCACAGCGCCCCGCCGGTGTTCTCGAGCATTGCTGGAAGCTCGGCTGCGATGACCTCGCGATGGCACTCGGCGAGATAGTGATTGAACAGCACAATCTCGTAGGAGTTGTTGAAGAGCAGGAAGGCGTGAACAAGGTAACACTCGTTCCAGGCCCTGCCCTCCTTGATCCAATGCTGCAGGTACTCGAACGGCCAGAACATATCGTGTACGTGCACGTACACGCCCGGCGCAAGGATAGGAAGGATGGTCGTAAAGAGAAAGTGCACGTCGCTCGCGACCTTGAGAACATGCGAGGAGTCGATGAAGAACACGTCATTCGCCTCGAGCTCAGTAAAGCGCGACAGCGGCACCGACTGTACCGGCTGGGCGAGTACCTCCACAGGATCGCCCTCGCGCAGGCAGTTGTCGAGCAGATCGGGGTAGGGCTCGATCGCCGTGACCGACATCGAGCCCTCTAGGAACTGCTCGCTCGTGTCGAGCGCGAGCGCAGTGCTCCAGCCGCTGCCCACCTCGAGGTAACGTCGGGGATGCAGGCGGCGCAACATCGCCTGAAGCGTCGCTGCGTCCCCGATGCCGTAGTTCAGGTTGTCGGTGCCATATCGAGCCGACGCGTTGGGAGACGCGGGGATCGGGGCCTCTCGTGCGAGGTGTGCGAGCTCTCGAAAGCACGCGAGCTGCTCTTTCTCTCGCAGATCAATACCCGGCAGCGTCGTGCGCATGACGAAGAGACGCTCCGCCTCTCGTTCGATCTCCTCGAGGTCGGGTACCGGTGAGTAGAAGTGGCCCGGTTCTGCCCAGGTGACGAAGGGTACGACTGAGGCCGGCACTGACAACCCGAAAGAGGGAGCAGGCCCGACCACTCCGGCCGGCCGTGAGTCCGTCAGTCGTGAGGGTGGGCCCGCCTTCTCAGCTGTATCGCTGTGAGATACCGCGGGGATCGACTCTTGCGACAGGCCTTCCGCAGGGAGTCGAGTGAGTTCGCCGGATACTGCGGGGATCTCCTCGCTGAGCTCGATGCGCTGGTCTCGCGGATCGATCGGTTGAACGGTCCTGACGATCCGCCATTTTGCGAGCCGCGTCGCGGCGCGCACGATTCGCTCCCAGATCCAAGTCAACTTGTGAACTGGTCTGGCCAGATACCATCGTTGAACACTCTCTGCCTCCTTGAACGGTGGTGTGTGACCCGTGGCCGTCTTCTACGAAGCGTGTCCACAAGAACTTGATCGTGCATTGACTGAACCGGACTGGGATTGCCGGTTGCCGAGCTTGGTTCTCTCAAGCCGCGTTGGCCTGAGGTTGGTCACGATACTCGGCCTCGACCTCCTTGGGAGTGTGATATCCGAGTTCAGCGTGCAGGCCTCTTGGTAGAACCAGGGCACCCATGCACACATAGCAATTTCAAGATCTTCGTGAACCGGCCCAGGTTACTGATCTTTCGGAAAGACGTTGAGGTAATTACATTGTTATCCTAGGTCTACGGTTTGGCACCACCATCAGTTGCACGAGTTTCGCTCATAGGCGATCGCGATGACGTCGAACAACAGCTCCGCTCCGACCTTGGAGGCGGGCTCGAAGTCGAGCTCGTCGAGAACCAACAGGTCGAGTTTCGACAGCTGTGATTTCAGTCGCAAAAATGTCCGTTCGTCTCTTGTCTCGATGAGTGTCGCGACAAGCTCTGTTGCCCGAAAGAATCGCAATTTGTAGCCACGGCTGCACGCCCCAGCGGCGAGCAAGGTCGCGAGACGGGACTTGCCGGTGCCCGATTTGGCGACGAGCGGGAAGTTCTCGCGTTGGTCGCTGAGCTCGCAGCCCTCGATCGCCACCATCGTCGGGAATCGGGCGCTTTGAGGCGTCGCTCAGCGTGCGTTTCTCGCGATCGATCAGTTCGAGCTCGCGGAGCTGTAATAGATAAGTGAGATGATCGGTGTTGTCTGCTGCTGCTTGCGCGGCCACCTTCTCTGCTTCGCGCGAATGGTCATAAGGCGCAGCGCCTTCAGGTGGTGGCGCAACAAAACGAGGGACTTGGTATCGAGGCTCTCCATGGTTATGTTCCTTTTTCGATGAGCGACGAGCGGCCGATAGGCGCTGAGGTCGGGCGTTTCGATAACAACCGACTTGAGGTGCGGGTGGCCATCCAGGCCGAAAAGGCCAATGGGTCGCGTTTTTTGGTGACACACGATGAGGCCAGTCGCGTCAGTGCTTATCGCCCCGATCGCAAGCGCCACTTCAACCGCTGCGGTGAGCTCGGAAAGGCTTGCTCGCTCGATCAGCCGCGGTACCTTGATGAACTCGCGCGTGCCTGCCGAACCGAGACCGGCCTCAAGGCGCCAGCGCATGAGTGCGAAGCTGGGTGGCAGCGCCAGCTGCTCGAGTGGTCGGGCGAAGTCAAGGGCGCCCGATTTTCGTTCAAGGAGTGCCAGACAGTGGCGGGGGTCATAGGTGGTGTGCTCCTTTCCCCAGTGACGGCGGTGGGCGGTGACGAGCTCGGTGCCACAAGAGAAGGCAATCTTCTCCACTCCGCCCATCACGGTCACCCCGTGATGGGCATACGCGGTTGGCACCGAGTGATCGTTGGCATCAAAGCACACGAGCGATTGCGACTTGGCCCGGCGGGCTTCGACGCGTCTTGGTTCGAATGACACTCCTGGCAGTGGACGCATCGCGTCGAGGTCTTCATTCAGGCGCTCGACCTTCGTTGTGACATTGCCCCGGGTGCGCCGATCAAGATCGGTGACACAATGTGCCTCCAGGTGGGTGTTCAACTCGCCGAAGGTGGCAAAAGACGGCCCGGGAACGGGGAAGTTCCGTCGTCCATGGTCGACGGGGTTCTTGACGTGGCCCTTCTCGTTGCCCCGCGCGACGCGACAGAATCGATGAGTGAACAGGAGGTGGCTCTCCAAGGGGAGAAACGCACGGGTGAGGCTTCGCTCGGTCGGACCGACGATCTTGGCGACCGCGATGGAGGTGTTGTCATAGACGGTCTTGGTGGGCACGCAACCAAAGAATGAGAACGCGGCGACGTGTCTGGTCTGGAAGGTCTCGGTGCACTCGCGGAGATAGGCAGAGACAAAGAACGCATCCGAATATGGCAGCGTCATCATCGCGAGTGCGGCCTTCACGCGCACACCATCGATCTCGACCGCTGCCTCACTGAAGTCGAACTGGGCCTCTGCTGGTGGTTGCGAGAGTGGCGCAAAGACTTCGGCGAAGGTCCGTCGATGGCTAGCGACATAACGTCGCACCGTGATCTCGCTGCCCAAATAGCTCTGATCGTCTCTCAGGCGATCGAAGATCCGCCTTGCGGTGTGACGTTGTTTTACCGGGGTTTGCCTGTCGTTCTCCAGGGATCGCATCGATGGTACCCATGAAGGGCCCGAACTTGATCGTGGGTCGCGCGATCTGCTGGCGATAGCCGGGGGATTCGGGGTGGGCGAGGATCTTATTGAGAACATCTCAGCCAAACCGGTATTCCGCTCGGACTGATCGCTTCGAGGCGACCTCCACGAGCACCTTGTGGTGGATCTCATTCCACATTTCCATATCGGTGTTCACCGTTCTCCCAATTGCTCGTCCCGCCTAGGCAATGAGCTTGGAGGTCGGGTCGAGCAATGATGGGGATGGTCAGATGCACCCGTTTTCGATGATCGTTCACGCTTTCGCTGTCGCGGAAGGCTATGAGCTCCAGGCTGCAAACATCAAAACAGAAGAGTGAGAGGGGACTGTTTCGTAAGGGCTACCCTGCATCGATAGGGTTCTCATTGCAAGATCTTCGGGAGCGATCATCGATGCAGTGATGGGCGCGTGCAGGTATCTCCATCACCTGCGGGCATCTTGGGGTACCCGGTGTCGCAGTGCCCATGGTGTCAACGGTATGGACTGAAGGGTTCAGTTTCACCGTTCGAAGGTAGCTGCCATCCGCCATTACTGATGGCAACGCATCTTTGTTGTCTGAGATGCCAATGTGATAGGGCGAATACCATTATTTTAATTACGTGTTCACCTCTCGTTCCACGGATGTTGTCCTCACGCCCTACTGTGCCTCTATGCTCTCGGAGTTCGCCACCTACTTGCGGCGGGTTGATCCGAAGTTGGACCGTTGGGAGACCGTGGTGTCAGGAGAACCCGATTATCACGTTCTGGTGGATGCGGCGCTAGCGGTTATGGTCGGTTCGCGCGGAAGACGGGTATTGCGCCAGGTACGCGAACGCACCGGGTTGCATTCAAGACTTTCAGGAGCGGTTGTAGGTGACCCACAGTTTGACATCTTGATACCCATCACATTGTTTGACCGTTGGGATCTGGCTTCGCTTGAGCCGAGGCCCCCATCTTTTGATGTGCTGGCTGTTGTGACTACATACAACGAAGTCGATATCATCGAACAGCTGCTCTCGAGATTGACGCGCGATGGGATCCGTGTGCACGTGATCGACAACTGGTCGACGGATGCGACGCCCGACCTTGTCGGAAAGTTCGTTGCAGATGGCGCGGTCACGTGGGAGCGATTTCCATCCGCTGGAACAACGGGGTATTTTGAGCTCGAACGCCTGTTGCAACGCGTCGAGCAGGTCGCGGCCGATTCGGGAGCCGACTGGGTGATTCATCACGATGCAGATGAGATCCGTGAGCCACCTTGGCCAGGAGTTGCACTCATCGATGCTCTCTGGGCGATTGAACAGTGGGGGTACAACTGCATCGACCATACGGTGCTGAATTTCCGCCCCGTGGACAACTCGTGGTCGCCAGGTGCTGACCTCGAGCGGTCATTCACGTGGTGCGAGTTCGGCGATACTCCTGCTGATTTCCTCCAGATCAAGGCCTGGAAGCCTCAACCGACCGGGGTAACCATGGCCCGATCAGCTGGCCACGAGGTAAGGTTCAAGGGGCGCCGAGTCTTCCCATACAAGTTTCTCATGCGCCATTACCCGATTCGTTCGCAGGAACACGGCGAGCAGAAGATACTGCGCGATCGCAAGCCGCGTTGGAGTCCCGATGAACGCGCCAAGGGATGGCACGTGCACTATGACCATTACAATGAGCACACGTCGTTCCTGTGGAATGCGAAAGACCTACTGAGTTGGAGCGAAATCGACCGGCGGTATTTTCTCCAGCGCCTCAGTGGGGTGGGTATGGCGAACAACCCATGGCATGGTGAAGGAGTAATTGTCGACGCCTGATCTTTTGATGCGAACTTATCTCAAATCGAGTCTTCGAGCGTTCCCGGGATCGACCGCATGACGAACGGCGATAGGCAATCATTCCAACCGTCTACCCACGTTGTGGGCTTTACGGTGTTGGTGGGCAATGAAAGGGCAATCGGTCAATCGTGATGTGAAGCGATCGCCAAGCACCCGAGCCTCGGCATCCAACAGTGCCTGTCGCTGCCGCTCGTTCAACTGGGGCCACTACAATTCGATCCGCTGGCCCACCGCCCCAGGTGTCACCGCCTAGATCGACACCCTTTAAGACGACCGGGCGAGAGTAATCAGATCATGTCATGCATTGGTCAGCCCCGACGCGCGCGATCGATCACCAGGGTATTCTCAATTGAATCTCGCGTACGAGGAGACATTCTACTGGTTGTGAGCAGCACTCATGAACGATTCACCGGAAGCCGCCTGGCAGTGACTCCGTATCGTCCAAAACGTGCGCCACCGACTTTGTGATTGCGATCTTCTGCGGTCGCAACGATGAGAAATCCGGATTTGGTAAGCAGACGCTGGACGGATGTGCCTGAGAAGTAGTTGATATGTTCTGACTGTTTGATGACGCCCCAACGCGGTATTTTTGTGCGATATTGGCGACTTACTCCTGTGATGAAGTCGCGCATGATGAAGATCAACTTGTGGGAGGGATATCGCCTCACTCGATCGCGGTAAGGCTTCTTGGCGAGTGATGAGTGCGTTACGAATCGGTCCATTGGGACTTCCACATAGAGGATGCCGTCTTCGGACATGACCCCGTGAAGGTCTTGCAGGGTTTGAACAGGGTCGGTCAAATGTTCGAGGACGTGGGATACGATCACGAGGTCGACCCGCTTATCTCCGAGATCACCCAGCGAGTTAATCCGTTCAACCCCGTCGTGTAACGGGTGTTCAGAGAGGTCTAGAACAATACGCCTGTTGATCTGGATGTCAGGGAAGAATTGACCTTCGTCACCTCCAAAGTCCACCGCGCAGTTGATCTCTTTCGGTAGGGCATCTTCAAGCGTAAGGTTCATGAACTTTTTGCGATCAATTCTGGACTTTTCTACGGACGTTGCATCATTGATTCTTTCGGAGTACCAGGGCTCCCAGGATCGTCGAAGGCGCAGGTACTCCGGAGATCTGTACGCCGAATAAATCGAGGAAAGTTCCTTTGGACCATATCGAATGGAGAAGAACTGAAAATCACAGGCGCTGCAGCAGAGTAACTCTGTGACTTGATCCCGAGGCATGTGGGAACACTCGGAGATGAACGGAGCAATCACCCCGTACCCAAATAGCTCAGTATCTCCAGCACAAATTGGACAGACTCGCACAATGAAATGAGTGGATTCGTACAAGTGGACTACTCCTCGCAATGCCTTGCATTGGGGTGACGACGTGCAAGGGAACAGATGGCTAGGTGGACGGGATTTGAGTCAGCCACCCTAAAGAGTGTACGCGGTCACGCCCATGAAAACATTGGTGTTGGCGTCCGGATTGCGCTGCACAGCCACAACAAAAGACTAACTGCTCGATCCGAGCCGACCATACATGTCAATCGGCACGGAAGCGCACGATCCGGCTCCGAAATGCCGACGCGCCTCTGCGCTCTCCGTCCGTTCGTCCAGGGCCAAAGGTCGTCCCGTCTCTCGTCGGGGGCAATGAACGGAGTCTTTCGACGACTGCGCATTTCAGCTGAAGAGCGACTTGAGAACCTGCTGAATTTCAACGCCGGTCGACCGAAACTTGCCGCGACAGAATCATCAACGGTTGGGGATCGTCAATTGTCGTGGACGGCGACCCGAAGAACCCCGGTGCTAGCTTGGGTGGGTGATTGGGGACCCCGGGAGGTCGGGAGCATTGGAAAAGCCACGGATCTCGCTCTGTTGCATCACCGGCGGCCCTCTCCACCAGGTGGCAGCCATTCTCAAGCTCTACCGACCGGTCGTCGACGAGATCGTCGTAGCGCTGAATGGCCGTTTCACAAAAGGAGAACTCAGGCCGCTCGCCGGGCTCGCTGACCGCGTGCTGCCCTGTGAGATGCGCGAGGACTTCTTGCAAGAGCGCTACCGCGCATGGCTCTATGGCCAGTGCCGGGGGGAATTCATCTGCACCGTCGACACCGACGAGGTGCCCAGTTCCGCGCTGCTCGCAGCGCTTCCCGAGCTTGCCGCTGCGCGAGACGTCGTGACCTATCTCACCTCCTGCAGATGGTGTTATCCCGACCTTGCACACTGGCTGGATGAGTACCCATGGGAGCCTTCGTGGAAGATGATCCTCGTCCGCAACGACCCCGCCACTCTTCACATCAAAGGTGGCGTGCACGAGGGCGTGATGGCCGTTGCGCCTTACAGTTTCCTCGAGCTGCCCGTGTACCACATCAGCGACGTGACAATGTCGCTCCCAGCGCGCGAGCGCAAGATCGCCTTTTATGACGGGTTGGATGGCAACCAGCTGCTCGAAGACGGTCGTTCGGTGAGCGAGGTGTTCTACCTCCCCGAGCGTTTTGCCCGCTACCCACCGGCCGATATCCCGCCAGAGGATCTCGCACTCATCGACCAGGTGGCAGGCGCGGACACCGCCAGCGACAGAGTGCTAGAGCGCGAATCGGTCAACGATGAACCTGGTGAGCTGCTCCCGGGCACGTTCGCCTACGAGGCGATCCTCGCCTCATGGCCCGAGCGTCCGCTTCCCAACGGTGCCTACCAGGCTCGGATTGAGCTACGGCGGGGCCGTACCCTCGAGCGCGAGACGACGGAGTTGCGGCCCGGTGAGTTGCGCCCAATGATGGTCCGCATCGAGAATTGCGGGGACTCCACCTGGCTCCGCGAGGCCCGTAACCGCATCTCGCTCGCCTCGCGCTTTTTCACAATCGGAACTGCGGGGGGCCGCGGACAACTCGTCCGCGAGTGCAGGCGCTTCCCCTTTCCTGCCGATCTCCACCCCGGCCAAACAAGGCTGTTCCCATTCGAGATCGAGGCGCCCGAAGAGCCAGGTGAGTACCTCCTCGTCGTGGACCTCGTCGAGGAGTATGTCCGCTGGTTCGAATCCGGTCTTGAGCTACTCGTGCGCGTCTCCCCCGTGGAACCCGCGAGGAGGGGCCTCGAAGGGGTGAGTAGCACCACCGACTACTTATCTCGTGGGGAGATTGTTCCCCACATCAATGCCGAGCCACGCGGGGGGCTGGCTTCGGTCTTTGTGCAATCTGGCATGCCAGGTTCTGTGCGGATCCAAACTGTCCTGTACTGTCCATCGGCAGAGAGCCTCGCCCGCTACCTGCGCGCCACCGCTCAGCTGGTCCGCACCACCACCAGTGCACGCCCCGAGCTCCTCGTCGAGATCGCACTTGGCGATAACTCGCCGTCGACGACCTTTCGGCAAGATGAGGTTGACCAGCTCCGCTCGTCGTTCAAGGAGACCGGGCTGCATGCGCTCACCTTTGAACACTTTGACGACAACCTCGGCCATGGAGGCGCCCAAAACCGTCTGCTCGACGATGCGCGTGGCGCCGACCTCATCCTCATCCTCAACCCCGATACCTGTGCCTCACCCAACTTGCTCCTCGAACTCCTCAAGGCGATGACGGGCTCGGTCGGTATCGTGGAGGGTCGTCAGTTGCCCCTCGAGCACCAGAAGGCCTACGACCCCGCGACCGGAGACACAGGCTGGGCATCGGGAGCGTGTTCGCTCGTGCGTCGCGAGGTCTTCGAGGCAACCGGCGGCTATGACGCCGATGCGTTTTTTCTCTACTGTGACGACGTCGACCTCTCCTGGCGGGCCCGGCTCGCCGGATACCGGGTCGTCTACCAGTCAAGTGCGGTCTGTTTCCACGACAAGAGGCTCTCTGCCGAGGCCAAGGAGCAGCCGGGCGACACGGAGATCTACTACTCCGGGCTCGCCGCGCTCCTGCTCGCGACGAAGTACTCGCGCGTCGATCTCGTACAGGCGCAGCTGCGCGATCTCTCGAACTCGCCCATCCCGGTCCATGCCGAGATCGTCAAGGCCTTCACGCGTCGCCAACGCGAGGGAAACCTGCCGACGCCGCTCGACTGCGACAAAAGGGTGGCTGACTTCTCCACCTATGCCTACGCGTCCCTGCGCTTCGACTATGACCGCTGAGGCCAATCCGCCCCCGGTGTCCCACTCGCGCGTGATCGACACCGAAGGGCCGCCCTACGCGGGTGTCGTCGACCTCCTCGAGGTACACGCCCATGAGCCCGGCGACCTGGTGCTCGATATCGGCGGTGGCCTCTGCGGAATCGCCGAAGCGGTGCGTGGACTTGGACTTGTCTACGTCGGGCTAAAGCTGGACGTTTCGGGACCTGAAGGACACGGTGATCAAGACGCTACGAGGGCCCAGCTCGACCTGCGCGATGACCAAGCGTTGCGAGCACACCTCGGGCGGCTGGTCGCCGGGCGCCCACTCGCTTTGATCACCGCTGGCGATGTTATGAGACAGCTTATTAGTGGTCCCCATGGCAGGGCCGCCCTCACAACCCTGAGCCAGTTCGCGCTATCGAACGGCCGGCCACCCCTTGTCGTCTGCGTCGAAAAGATTGCGCCCCTCGACCTCGTCGTCGAGTTGATGCTCGGTATCTGTGACATCTCCCCAGCGGGGATGTCTTACGAAACACGTGCCGCGACTTGCTCACCCGAGCGACTTGCGCGGGCGTTGGCTGGCACCGGCTGGTCACCGATCTCCGTGGCGGAGGTCGCGCCCGATGATGATCAGGAGCTGCTCACCGACCCTGCCAAGCTGATCCGGAGCCTGCTCAGAAAACTCGCCGCACGCGTCCAGGGTCTGCCAGTCCGAGCGACTCCAGTGAGCCAGCTCATCCGGGCCTACGTCCCGGTCGCGCCCGCCTCCTCGGCGGCGAACGAACAACCTGGCGTCGAACTCGACGACGGGCCAGCACCGCTCCTCAGCGTGCTACTCATCCCGGGCGAGGCATCGGAAGCAGAGCTGATCGACGTGCTCATCGCGCTCGACGCCCAGAGCGTGACCGATTTCGAGTTGATCGTGGTCGCTCCCGAGTCCTCCGAGGACAGCCCTACCAGGTTCGAGGAGCTGCTCGCTCCGTTCTCGTCTGGTCTCTCGGCGCGTTCCCGGGTCGTACCAGGGCCATCCCTTGCACCGCTGTCCGGGTACCGAACCGACGCGATCCGTGCTGGGTCCGCCGTGTCGCGTGGCCGCTACATCACTGTCCTCGATGGGCGGAGCGTCGTCTTCGGGCACTTCGTCGAGGTCTTCGCGCGCCTCGCCACAGAGCATCCCGCGGCAGTTCTCCGGGCCCGGGCCATCGCCCAGCCGATGCGCCAGCTGGCATGGCCGGGTGGTCGTACCGGTTTCGAGCCGACCGCAGGCGCGATGCCTGCGTCCACGGCACACTTTTCGCTACTCGAGCACCTTGTCTCGCCGGGATCACCACCGGGAAGCTACGCCCTCGAACGGAGTTACGTTGACGGTTTCGAATCTGGCTGCGAGGAGGACGAGATGCTCGCCGAGGCGGCGATGCTGGGTGGGGTCCATGAGACACCTGGCGAGGTAACCCTGCTTCTGCGGCGCTTCGGGGAGGAGACCCCGATCTTTACAGCCGGTGTTGACAGCGCGGACCAGCACCTTCGGGCCAATCGGATCGACGTAGCATCGATGGCGTTGCGCTCTTGTTCCCCCAATAGACCAGGCCCGCCAGACCCGTCGATCGCGCTGTTGCTCAAGGATGTCCAAGTCGAACTGGCTGATGTTCGGGCTCAACTAGCAGGTGCACTCGGTGAACTTGCAGCGGTGCGGGACTCAACGAGCTGGCACCTCACCGCTGCGCTCAGGTGGCTTTCTGGCGTGCTGCACCGGGCTGGCTGGCAACGTTCTGACTAGCTGGCCTGCCTGTTTCACACCATTTCTACGGGAAGCTTTTGCATCGCGGCTCGCTCGCCTTCCGCGCCGATGACCGGCCAGGACTGACCCTCTGGGTCGAAGGTACGCGCATCCTTGTTGGCCGAAACCTCTTGGTGCGAAAATTGTCGGCCGCTCTACGTTGCTGGCCAGTCATTTTCTATCGCGCTGACAATAACGGGGAGCCACTTCAGTGTGACGCCAAGCTCCAAGGCCAAAAGGTGACTGTTCGGCACGCACCAAGGAGCGGTTAAGGCGATCACTTTGGCCAGTATCTCGATGAGTTCACCCTCCGTTCCAACCGCTGCCGACCTCGCGTTCGCGAGTTCATCTCTACCGAGTGCTCGAGCTCGCTAGTGCGCGCCACTCTGTGTGCTTCGGGGACGTCGTCGTCGATCCCGTACTCAAGGCGCAGAAGCCTTCGACCCCGGTTGACCGCGGACACCCACCCAGCATGGAATGCTCACGAGCGGCAAAGCCGAGGAGGGCCCGACCCAGGACTGGTCCGGTTAGATGAATAGCCGTGGTCCGTATAACTTCGACGCCGATGCGTGGATGCACTGGCCGTCAGGGTCAGGCCCCCTACCGACCTCCTCTCCGCGAGACCGCGAGCTCATTGATGTTGTCGAGACGGCAGAGCCGTTCCTCATGGAATAAGGGTTATAGGGTTCGGGCGCGAATGACCAAGCTCGTCGGAAGCGACGAGCGCGATCCGCGCGCGGCATTTGGCCGCAATTCGCGCGCACGCCCTCTTGAGCTGATGCTGGGTACCGTTAGGTCGTTCTCGCCCAGGCGCGCGAGACGAGGCTTTGGTGCGACAAGAACTGCAGAGGTGCCCGTTGCAGCGAAATTTCGCGCCGCGAGAACTGCTGCCAAGATCAGTCTGACGACCGTCTCGACAGAACTCGGGACCGCTCCACTGAGCATCTCTCGCCTGGAGCGGGGCTTCGATCATGACCGAGAGTTCGCCAAGCAATACTAAGCGTGGTCAGCTCAGAAAAAAGTGGCTTGACAAACAGAAGAGCATCACCTTAGCGGGCACGGCAATCGTAGCGCGATCTGACTCTTTGACCTGACAGCTGTGTTGGTGGGCGGCGGTATCGCCACTCACCATGCAGTCAGGTTGTACGACCGACAAAGTCTCCCCTGGCAAAGCCAACCCACATCTCGAAGCCACGCTCGGCCAGATGGCCGTGAGCGCGGCCAAGACCGACGCGCTTGGCACGGAGTGCGCAAAAACTCCCGGATTTCGCCGTACGCGTCGTCAGGTCACGTGCGAGTGCCCATAGCGACCAACTTCATCGGACACGTTGTTGGAGTTGGTTCAATTGTGCCACTTGCCAAGCCGGGTTATTCTGATTCGAATTGACAATTCGTGCTCAAGGATTGCCGACCGGTGGGATCTCTCTGGGAGGCGGAGCAGCAATCGAGCATCTATCAATAGCACTAGGGTTGACGATGATCGATGTGATTACCCCGTTGTCCAGAGGCTGGATTTCCTTCGTTTGACAGATTTGAAGAATCGTAGGAACAACTCGCGAAAGGAACTTCTCCTTGTCTCTCGCTGAGCAAGATGCCGATCTCGGTCTTCCGGTACCAAGCGGGGCTCGGTTTCGACTGCTCCGCCAACTCATCGCCAAGGCGACATGGCCGATGCTCCGTCACCAGACGATACTCAACCACGGTGTCATTCGAGAGCTCGATGACCTGCGAGCACGTCTTGATAGTGCTGAACATTTTGTCCGACAACACATGGACTCTCTGGCACACCATACCGAAGTCTTTGCCCGGCTCGAAGCGACTCTCGCGCGACATGAAGCGGCGTTGGAACGTGATGAAATCGAAGCGACGGTCGACGTACATGCGAAAGCCCTTGAACAACAGATGAAGGTACTTGTACGTTTCGAAGAGACTCTCATTAAGCACGCCTCTCTCTTTGATGACCTCCCGTCGTTCAAGAGCGATGTGCGACAGACGTTGGAGCGCGTCGAAAAGGTCGGGCTCTATCGCTTTCAGGAGGAAACCTCAAGTGTGCGACGCGACCTCGCCGAGGTTCTAGCAGAGGTCGACAGACTGGCAGAGAACGGCGAAGTGGTGAAGCGTGCGCTGGCTGGGCAACAAATGAGATTTGCTCAGCTTGATCTGTTCTTCGCAGACTATCGAAGGTCGCTCGATGACCATCGCCTGAAGGCATCTTCTCACATCGACGCAGCATCTCCGCTTGCGTTCGAAGGAATCTATGGAGCACTAGAAGATGCCTTCAGGGGACCGCCAGCTCTCATCAAGGACCGGCTCAAGGTCTATCTTGATGAGGTGACCCGGACAACTGCTGGCGGTGGGGAGGTGCTCGATCTTGGCAGTGGACGCGGAGAATGGCTTGAGTTGCTTGCTGAACAGGGCATCGAGGCCCGCGGGGTGGACTCGAACGTCATCTATAAAGAACGATGGGAGGCTGCTCGGATCAAGGTCGCGACTGCGGATGTACTCGATCACCTCCGCTCGCTTGCTCCCAGAAGCGTGGCGGTGGTGACCGCGTTTCATCTGGTCGAGCACCTTACACTTGAGGTTCTGATTGAACTGATAGATCTTGCCAATCGTGTGCTCCAGCCGGGTGGGCTCCTTATCATGGAAACGCCAAATCCTGAAAATATCGTCGTTGGTGCCTCAACTTTCTACCTTGACCCGACACACCAACGACCGATTCCTCCCCCACTTTTGGAATTTCTCACCGGGGCGCGCGGGTTTCTTGATGTCAAAATCAAGCGCCTCCAACGGGGCGCGTCCCCACAACTGCAAATACCGAGAAACAGCGATGGCAGTATCGTTGAGGAACTGGAGCCTCTCGTAGAGATCATCAACGCTCGTTTTTTTGGGCCTGAAGATTACGCTGTGTTGGCGCGGCGGGCCTAGTCAAGCTGACTATTCGCGAAATGAGGGTGATCTCGAACGCCCCTTTGGAACGTTCTACCTTGAGTCCAACCCCGGACCCTACGGACTCAGAGATATCGGGTTCCGCGTGCGGAGTCAATGTACTCGGCACCTGGGACTCCACGACGGGTGTCATGGAAGCTGCCCGTCGAACGGTCGCGGGGCTGCTTGATGCCGGCGTGCGTGTCGCCCTTGATTATGTCGAAACAGGCACTCCCAAGGATGTTCGTCGGATTCCCGGCCGATTTAGAGACCTTGAGCGAGGTCGACCATTTGAAATCGACATCTGTTTTTTGAACATCAATGAGATGCATCTCCTCGCTGACAGCTACCTGCGAGACAGGTCAAGATCGAACTATCTGATTGGATCGTGGTACTGGGAACTCCCGCGACTGTCTGAACGAATGGTGAAACAGGCTGGCCGTGTTGATGAAATTTGGGTTGGGTCTGAATTTGTTGCGGACGCGTTTGCCCGTTATGTAGATGTTCCGGTGACCGTCATTCCGCCGGTGGTAGCAACATTGCCCGACCCCGGAGTGGGGCGGGAGCGATTTGGCCTGTCTCAGGGTGAATGCGTGTTTCTTTATAGCTTTGACGCGCATTCGACCTTTGCACGGAAAAACCCGTGGGGAATCATTGAGGCTTTCAGAGATACATTCAACCGTGAGGAGCGGGGCAACCGGGTGAGGCTGATGATGAAAGCGCTGAACCTCGGGCACTACTCCGAGGGCGCGTCGCGCCTGCGTCATGAATTGGCGAAGGTGAACGGTGTTCTCATCGAGGAGGATCTCACCTCCGGAGAGACGGCTGCGTTGATCAACTGCTGCGACATCTACGTCTCTCTGCACCGTGCTGAGGGCTTTGGACTTGGCATGGCTGAGGCGATGTTTCTCGGCAAGCCGGTCATCGCCACAAACTATTCAGGATGTCGTGACTTCGCTTCTTCGACTACGAGCTTTCCTGTCAGTTACATCCTCCGCCAGATCGAAATTGGTGAGTTACGCTACAACGCCGGAGTTGAGGAACTCTACACACCCGGTTTTCTTTGGGCAGATCCGAGCATCAATGACGCGGCATTTTGGATGCGGTACCTCTACGAGAACCCTGCGGTTCGCAGAGCCTCAGGCCTGCGTGGACAGAGGGAAATTTGCGGTTCGTATAGCTCCAATATGGCTGGCTCCGCGATGAAGAGGCGCCTCACGGAGATCTCCACGAATGCACATTGCGGGTCATAGACCAGCAGGGCAGGCGTACGCCAACCTCATTGAAATGCATGATTCTCATCGGGGCGGACTATCGATCGGACAGTGTCGGCGGGTCCTTTCGTCACCATCAAGTAACGGCGGATTCAAGGGGTTCGCGCTTTTTCACGGTGACACTCGTTCGGCCGCGACGAGCCATGACCGGAACGACTGCTTGAGGTCCAAACGCTCGGACGGACAATCCGCAACTGGTTCGAGAAGATCTGCAACTACCACCTGGCACGGGCGAGCAACGAACCCACCGAGGCGCTGATTCTTGATCAAACGCATCAAGAGAATCGGCTTTGGCTTTCGCAACTTCGAGAACTACCGGATGTGGGCTCTGCTCTACGCCCCAAACCGAACTGGCGAGTCCTTGGCTCGATCGTCGTTCAACGACGTGTTAGCCCCCGTTAGAACCTGGTGGCCTTTGTCGTTGACCCGGTCAAGCCCACTGTGTGGGTTTGCGACAACAAGGCGCCTCGGATTTGAGCGGGGCGCGAACGCAATATTCGGCGAGTGTGCAATCCACTCCAGCGTATTTCTCAATGGTCAGTTGTACGACACTGGCGCGAACTGTACACTTTGTACGTGCCGCCAATTCCATCTCTCACGGTCTCCGAGGCCCGCCAGCAGTTGGCGTCGATCATCGACCGTGCCCGCGACGAGCACACGCCGGTCTACTTGTCGCGTCGAGGGCGCCGCGTCGCGGCCGTCATTGACGCCGACGACCTCGACGCCATCATCGAGATGGCCGAAGACATGGCGGACATTCGCGCCGCCGAGGCTGCCCGTGCCGAAATGAAAGCGACACGCGAGAGCCCGATTCCCTGGGAGCAGGTCAAAGCCGATCTCGGCCTTGTCTAGCCAGCAACAGCAGTGACCTACCGCGTCTCACTCGCGCCATCGGCGGCGCGTGAACTTCGCAAGCTCGATCCCAACGCGCGGCGGCGCATCCAGGCAGCTCTCGACCTGCTCGCGACCGAGCCTCGACCGCCGGCTGCAACCCGGCTCGTCGGTGGCTCAGGGGAGTGGAGGGTCCGTACCGGCAACTACCGCATCGTGTACGAGATCAACGACGATCAGCTTCTCGTCCTGGTCCTCCGCATGGCCCATCGCCGCGAGATCTATGACTGGTGAGAACGCGGCGTACGCTATCCAGACCCCGCTCAAATCCGAAGTGCCGATTGTGTGACACACCGTCGTGCGAGGATGGGACGTCGCCACGGAGTTCTGTCGTTGCAGGCCAAAGAGTTTTGCCGTTGACCCTGTGTAGCCCCAACGGGATTCGAACCCGTGCCTCCACCTTGAGAGGGTGGCTCAGCACGTCCATGGTGTCCGTTGGGAACCCATATATCCAGCTCGCGGCTTTGTGGATGTCTGCTCAGTGAGGCTCATTCTGTCCGTTCCGTTCCAATATATGGACAAACATATGGACAATGCTGGGGGTGCTGGCGGGAAGGACCTGATCGATGCGCCTTGTCCTTCCACTTTGGGCGACTGAATCAGAGGAGCCCTGCAGCAATTGCACCAGCACACGCGAACACGATGGTGAATGTATACAGAGCTCTCAGAATGCGACCGTGCGATCCCAGGCGACTTTTAGTTGTTTCCACTCGGAGTACGAGCCGGAGCTCCGGAATCCGAAGTGACTCTGACATTTCGTCTTCGAGAACTTTGAGAGCATCCTCACTTGCCTTTACTAATTCCTTGTTCCGGAGTTCCAGGCCAAAAAGTGCCAATGAAGCTATTGCCAAGAAGATTGCAAGACCACTTGCCTGCCCGTAGCGGTGCGCGTTAAGAGAAGTTGCGTATGCCACAACGAATAAACCCGTGAAGGCGAGATGAAAATTAATGACTTGAATTCGCTGTCCCGCATGTAGAGTGAACCACGACCACACATGATCAAGTGCATCGCGTTCTGTGAATTGCGACGATGTGTTGAGGTTCATTTGCTCATTATGCACCTTGGTTGTCAAAAATATTGGTCTCAAGTCCCTAATGTGAAGCCATCGGCCACGCACTTATTGACTGGTTGGTCTTGGTTAAGAGACCGATCCACCAAATCTTTTGTATCTGTCACAATGATCTGACCTGTGACTATGTCGTCATTACAGTCTGCTCGGTGCGGCTGATTCCACCCGGTAGCAGGGCGTCGTGAGCCAGCAAGTGAGCCAACTGGGTGCGTGTGACGCTGCATCATCCATAGCGCGAGGTTGTGCAACGAAAGCAGGATGTTGGGGGTTCGCGTCGCAGGGACCACTCCGTTCTCCGACTGGCGGCTTAGTCCGTGGAGTGCTCGTGACGTCTGAGCGGTGCATAACCGGCGTTCGGGGGCACTCTTGGATCCGAATTAGCCACGTGGTCGTTCACGAACAGGAAATGGACGATGCCGACGCGGTGATTTTTGGCGCGTCGCCGGCCAGGATACCCGATGTCAACGTATTACGACCCGACTGCTCAGCCGGAATAACTGAAGGCCATCGAAAATTCGCGGACCACTCGGAACTGAGACCTGGGCCAGTAAAGGCAACCTTGCACTCTGGTCGCCCTGCCGAGCCACCAACGTTGCGCATCTCGAAAACAACTGAAATCTTGTCCGAACTAGATGCCGTGAGCGAAAGGATGGTCGCCGTGTAACGGGCTGGAGGCGATGACACGTCCCAAATTCCCGGAGTCTGGCCGGAGCTGCCCACAGCCACGTTCGACAATTGGTCGCCCGTAGGTACCTCGAAGGCGACGCAGCCGGTTGTACTTCCTCCCGGCGGGAGCAACGCGAGGCCCAAGTTGCCGAGGGACGGACAATCAGCGAGGGTCGCTATTGACCAGCTATAGGACTGGCCCGAACTGTCGGTAAGCGCGGTAATTGGTCCTTGGTCGAGTTGAGCACTCGTGGAGCCGGAATTGACGATCTTGAACTTGATGCCCACGTACACGTCGCCCGCGCTCACCGCAGGCTGGTATTGGTCCACGATGGCGGGATCGACAACTTTTACGAGCGTGACCGAGAGTTGCCCGCCGCTCGTGGTTGTGAAGTCAATCGTGCTGCCGACACTGCCCGCTGCAGTCGAGGCCGGAGCCGACGATATATACGATCCCGTGCCATTGTTCCGGTTCGAGACCCAAACTGCTAGAGCGATCACTACGACCAAACCGCTGATCATCCAGCGCTGTTGAATGCCGAGACCTGGCCGCGGTTCCTGCTCGCTATTACCCCTGATTTCTCTGAGAGCCTTGGAGCGCCGGAAAAGGTACAGAGGGAAGCCGATGGGCCATATGAGCAGGGTTCCGGCCGCTTGGCCAAAAGGTGTCCACCGGAAGCTTCCTCGGGCAGCGAGTTCTCGCGCGTCGAAATAGACCCAGACGGCTGAGCACACGATGCCCAACCACTCGATGGCCATCTCAGTCGACAAGAGTCGCTACATCATTCTGAAGACGCAAACAGCAGGCGTGGTCAGCGATTGATTTATTGCGTGACATGTGCCCTCCCTTGGTGAGATGCTATTCCGAAACGAACAAGAAGGGCCTGTGATAGGAGCAAGCTAATGGCGGGTCCTAGATCGGAAGATCAAGGGGACTGGCGGAGGCGAATATCCGGTGCGAGCGCGATGACATACCCGCGGACCCACATCGATAAGGATTCCTCGGGTATCCACGGGAGGTGCCACGGGAGGGTTCGTGTCGGAGGGGCGACGTCCACCATCTCCGACTGACGATTGATGAGATGGAACAGGGTATAAAAAAGCAAGATAGCCGTCCCTGGCGACGGAATTCTCGCTGTACGTCATTGCCGGCGATGGCACGCGTCGCCCTTACGAGACGGCGAAAGCGCCAACGCTTTGACTACGACCAAAGCGTCAACTTTCAACGGTTCGGGTTTCCCTGGAGATTTCATTTAGCACGACGACTAAAACGTGCCCGTCTGGCGGCGTGTCCATTTGTGCGAGAAAGACATTTTCGCGATTGCCAAGTTCAGCGGTGTGCAAACCCAACAGACCGCGAAGCTTTGCTGAAATCTCACGAGCTCTATCAACACGTTGTTGGGTAATCTCAATTCGCGCAAACGGGTTGTCTGCGTGAAGCAAGTCGCTGAGAAATCCCCATGCTCCGCCCGCTTCATCTTCGCTCAGAAAAGGCTCGTCATAAGGCTGAAGAGATCGCCGTCCATCCTGACCAATCCCGTCCTTGAATGGTGTTGGCCAGTAACTCGGATTGATATTGCGAAGCAACTTTCTAGCTTCGTTCCAATCCTTCTTGTGAAGAGTCGTTGATACCTTACTTGCGACGTGCCTATTGGCGGCAAGAGTGCCAAGGGCAACGAGTTCGATGGACTTGCGCAGCTGAAGTGCGGCTGACTCAAATTCGACAACTTCGGTAACTTCAGTCAGTTTCGTTACGGCGTGCTCGACCCGGTACTTAATTTCGGAGAGTACGTTGCCGTAAAGCTCAATTTCGTTTTGTGTTATTGGTGCGGCCATTGCGATTTAATCTAGAGCGCCAGCGGCTACATCACTACTATTCCGGTATGAGCGTTCGATTACGGACTGGAGCGACTGTCGATCAAGCGATCACGGGGCTCGATGCTGAAGCCGCCAATATTCACGTCCATACCGCCTCGACCTCCTATGACACCGACATAACTACCCGGTCGAACGATGCTCGCGACTTGTACGTCAGATGGAGTATCGAACCCGAGGGCCGCTTGCTTGGTTCTCTCCATCGCGACGAAGTGCTTTCAGTCTTCTCGAATCCTCGACATCGGGACATTTCAGTGATGCCGCCGGGTGGACAACTGCTTCGATCCGTCTACGCAGAAGTTGGGTCAAAACGAGAACTGTTTGAATCAATGTCCAGAGAACTGAAGGAGACGCGGACTCTACTAGCAAACTCGCCAGGTCTTCCTTCTGTCGTCGACACAAACTTTATGATTCACTGCCTTAGACCTGACCAGATCAAATGGAAGTCAGTAGTCGATGATGTTGTACGTCTCATAATTCCGATTCGCGTGATTGAAGAACTCGACGCGATGAAGACCGACAACAAAGATCGCCTTCGGAAAATTTCGCGTGAGATTTTGAGCTGGTTGGAGTCACTGTTCGTAGAAAGTGATACCGAACCAGTGAAGATTCGTGCCGACGAGGAGACCACAATCGAAATCCTCCCCAGCGAGCGCCCACGCTATCGACCAAGCGACGCCGACGAAGAGGTACTCGACGTTTGTCATGACTTTCAGCGGTTCGCTGGTAAATCGCTGCTCGTAACAGCCGACCATGGAATGAGGTTGCGAGCGCGAGCCGAAATGATTGACGTTCTATTGATGCCCCAGAAATACTTGAAGACAACTTCGGAACTCGCTGAAGCGCGGGAGGCAGAATGATTGGACGAGTCCCCGGAGACAGAGACTGCGACCTAGTTGCAGGCCCATTAATCAAAGTCGTACTCGCGATTTACCAGCGAACCGCTGAAAGTCATGCGACGGGTTTCGCCTGGCGCGAACTCGATTGGTGTTTCGATTCGATCATTGGTCGAGAGTTGTGACGCTCGCTGGTCAAGCAGCGTGCGTGTAACACAGCACCTGCGGGTTCAAGATGTCGACGCATAATAGCTACTTGATTAGTCCGAACGGCTCTAAGACGAGACGTTCAAGGGCTCGGTCAACAGTCCAAGATCTTCACGTCACTCGGCTTGGTGTACTGCGCGTCTCCGCTGTTGACACCGATGTTCTGGTAGAGATTCTGGGACTGGCCGGGCTTGAGGGAGCCATTCGTGTTGGTCGAGTTGACCTCGATGTTCACGCTGTCACCGAACTGGTTGTAGACGGTCGTATTGAGGGTACAGGCTCCGGACCCCGCGGCCTTCCCGCTGTTCGTCCAGATGATGTATATGCGGAGCGTGTTCCCGTCTAGCGCCAAGACATTGGTTACTTTGCCCGTGACTTTGGCTGAGGGACCGCCGCCGGTTACTGCGCCGATGATCGCGCCGATAGCAGCTAAAACCGCCACAAAGACAACGAAGGCCAGAAAACCGCGCTGGGTCGAGTTCATGCGCTTCTTGACCGGGGTATCGGCTGTCGCCGCCTGCGATGAAGAAGGCATAGCCGACGCTAGGGATGGAATGGACCGTGTCGCGGGTGCTGTAGGCGTCGCGGTTAGCCAGTGCGATTGGACTCCGCCACAAGTTGAACAGTCGAGCGGGTACACACCCTGCTCACCCTTGATGATCGTCCCGCATGTCTTGCACTTGATCAAGACGCCCGAAATGAACTTGATCCCACAGTGCTCGCACGTCGCCTTGTAACTCCGATCGTCGACCTTGATCATCCGCACGATGCTGATCGGCTTGTTGCACTTGGCACACGTCTTGCCTGTCGCCATCGCAACCTCCTGATTGGGCCGCTGAAATGCTACTTGGTGGGGTTTGTGATGACCGTACTACTCCTCATTCAAAACGAAAGCGAAGAGGCGTTTCGTTGGTACGAGCACGCGTCGGCCAAGTCGGATTGACGGAATCTCCCCGCGCGCTACAAGTTCATACGCAAAGGCTCGTGATATTCCGAGCCAATCTGCGGCTTCAGAAACGCTCATCGTGAGTTTGCTGGTTCTTGAAGCTTGATGAATGATTTCGTCTTGCACCCCCTTGTCTAGGTCTACTGAAGACCCAAATGTCAGCGAATCGCTGGATTCCACGGTCTCAATTGGTGATTTGCTGTTATGAAAATGATCTTGGTCGGTCTGTCCTTGAGTACAGCTTCCGTCACAGATTCTGTCACCGTGCAAGACGTGCTTGGTTGTGAAAGTAGTTCGCATTGGATCTCCTTGGTGATTATGTGTGGGTGATGCGAATGTGTTTTGTTCTGGATAAAAATTGGCTATTGGTGGATCTCCGAAAGATCCGCCAACGATGAGTAGAGAAACATCCAGCAATACGATGTTTCGGTGTTGAGATAGCGCTCAGGTTTTCGTTGACACGCGACGCACAAGACGTGGTACCGAGGGGTCACCGAGATAGGGAATCTCGACTCCGTGTGGAATTTCGATCCCGTCATGTTCTTGTTGATCGTCCACGGAACCACGCATGGCAACATCCAGGTTGCTGATGCGTTCGCGACGCGCGGCCCACGAGACGTGGGTCTCGAGGTCTTCGTCTTCGTGGTCGCGGTGTCGACCATGTCGACATGCAAGCTGATTGTCACCGAGCCAGTCACGTAACCGGCCGTAAAAGGCGGGAAGCGTGTAGCTGTGCCAGTACTGCGCGCCACCTACTGAGGCGTGAGGTGATTCGAACGCATGCCAGCGCGCGAAGACCAGCGTCGTCAGCTCTTCAACGATTGCGCCGTGTTCTGCCCAACACGGTGGTATGCGATGATCGATCGTCTCGCCATAGCGTTTGTTGAAGAACGCGACAAATCCAAACAGTAACGACCAGAGCTTTTCCGCCTCATTGGCGTTTAGCTCCAACCAGTTCCACGGCCTGACCCGATCATGGAAGTGGTACGCACCGGGGATCGATCGAGCCTCATCACTCCAACACGTGGGGACCCAGTCACGATGTGCCGGATCGTTGCTAGTTGTGTTGTTTGTCGTGGTGTCGAGGTTGGGTTCGAGTTCCTCGTTCGCCATGCTGGCTGTGGTTGCTCCATCGGTCGCCATGCTCATCGGATCTGCTCCTTGTAGTCGAGTGTTGGTTGTGAGGTGATACGCGCGTCGATGTCTGGTGACGTCAGGTTGCGCGCAATGTCGTTCGCTACCCTTGCTGCTAGCTCTTCAGCGATTGCCTCTTCAGCGTTTTCGCGTTCCCAGAGCCCGGGCAGGTAGGCAAGCACGGGTGGGAGACGACCAAAGAGGACAAGTGCTGTTCCCTCGTCGAGTGCATGAATCGCCGAAGGGCCCAACACCGGTTCTTCAATGAGATGTCGTGACTGGCTTGATGTCCCGTTGGCGTTGTCTGTGACCGATACCCGCTCGATCGACTTGGTCCCACACAGTTTTGAGAGCTCCTCAAGATCAGCTGCAACCGAGAGTCCGCCAAAGACCATAAGGATGCTCGCCGCGTTGCGGATCGTACGTGCCCCCTCGCGTCCCCATCTCGCGTCGGCCTGGGAGAACGACTGCATGGCGATCAAGACGACGATCCCGCGTCCGCGTCCATCGGCGACGAGAGCGGGGAGTCCGGGCAAGGGAGCGATCGACGGTGCCTCATCGAGACACGCGAGAAGGGGAGGATCGAGTCGACGGCTCGGCATGGATGCGGCACGGAACTCGCCGGCAACCACGAGCTCATCGGCGAATGCGGTAATCAGTGGCCCGCTTCCCCCGAGTGCCCCACGATCCTTGCCAAGCGCGAACACAGTTCCGTTGTGAGCGAAGAACTCGTCAAAGACAAACTCCTCCCCTTCACGGGGGGTGGTTTGCGCGAGTACATGAGGATCGGCGAAACACGACAAGGCAAGATCGACCGTTCGCATCACTCCTGATGTTGTTTCGGCCGCTCCAGAGGTATGGGCATGCAGCCGTGCACTCCAGTCGATCGAGCCCTCAGCTCGCGCACTGAGTATCCGCAGCGGCGCAGGATCGTGAGGCCGTGTCGCCCAGGTAAGCACGTCGCGCATCGAGGATCCGCTCAACGCTGCGGCATGCAGGTAGCCGGCAAGTACGGTCACGGCTGAGCGTCGAAAGAATCCGCCGCCGCGCACATCTGTGGAGTCACCAGACGCCGCCACCAATGCTGATGCGCGTCGTTCTGCGACCCGACTATCAGTACAACCTGATACCGGTGACCATCGCAGCGGTATCGCTGCAGGGCAGAGGTCATCGGGGTCGAGCGCGAACACCGGACCGAACTGCTCGCGTGCAGTCACTGAGGTCTCGTAGAGATCGGGTTTGGTCGAGGTCGCAAGCACGGGTCCCGGATGGTGACGAAGGATCGGAGCAAGCACCCGGAGCGTCTTTCCAGCCCCTGGAGGTGCGACGAGCTGCAATGAGTGTTCAAACGAAGCCACGAGAGGGATTCCCCGTGGTGCGATCGTCATACCGAGTTCGTAGCCGAACGTTCCAGGTGGGGAGCCCTTCACGGCGCTCGAGGGCCTCGTTACCTTCGCCTGGCGCATGGCAGCCTCGAGTGTTGCGACGCGTGTCAACTCACAACGTGATGCAAACCCCGACACGTCGTGAAGTGACCGATGCCGAGCCATGAATATCGCGAGCAACACCGGAGGAATCACGAACATTAGGGCGACGGTCCAGAACGCGAGGGCTGCAAATCGATGTGGACGGATAGGCCACGCAGATGCCGGTGAACCAGGACGTTCCAGCGCGTGGGTGAGGAATGTCGCGGCAGCACTAAGCGAGATGAGATGCGTGTGTGAGAGCAACGCACCCACGCAGTCGACCACGCCGAGCGTCAAGGCAAAAGCGACGAGTACAACGCCGAGAAAAGTCTCGCTTCCATTCAGACGAAGCGTTGACATGCCAGGCGAAACGTTGTTATGTGTCGTGTCGTTATGGATAGGTATGACCATTGTGGATCCTTTCATTGCAAGCATCAGGGTCACGGGTGAACTCACGGTTTATCCAGACAGCCGTGCGTCGGTATCGGTGAAGGACTGTTCGTAGGGTGACCGCACGTGACGGACAAGCGATGATCGACCCCGTACCCGCCAGAGGGCGGTTGCCTTCGGGAGTCGGGCGATGATCTCGGCCTCTGTGCGCGTGAGACCGAGCGCTACCCGTGTTTCATCGAGCACATGAGAAGAGGTACGAAAGAGCACCTGGGTCTGTGCATCAGCCAACAGACCACCTGAGATCTTTGAGGTCGCAGATGAGGAGTCTGCCTGTGCGCCAAGATCGGTCACCCGGTGACAGACGGCGATGTTCGCGACCCCTCGGGCTCGTGCGAGCTTCCAGTTCTCCTGCAAGAACCGCGCCGCTTCTTCTGAGCCAAGCATCGACCAGCACTCGTCGACTACCAAGAATCTGCGCGGCACGGACCACTCGTCGGTTGCGTCACCGACGAGGTAGCAGGCCTGGAGCACCGAGATCGCGGCGAGCATTACGAGACGCAACAGCGCCTTGTCAGCAAACACCGATGCGACGTCGAGCACGATTCCTGTTCCAGATCCAGCGAGGCCAGCCAATGAGGCCTCGCCGTCGAACATCCCCGCGAGGTCACGTCGCACGAGCTTGTCGATCAATAGCCACAGCGGTCGTGCGATTCTCGTGAGTTCGGTGACCCCGAGACCACCGCGTTGTGCCATCTCCGCGTCAGGTGATTCGAGCGTTCTGCTGAGTTCGACGAGCGAAGCGTCTTGGCCAGTGCCTCGGTTCTGCTCTCTTTTTGCGAGCGATTCCAGTGCCCATCCGAGCACCGCGTCCTCTTCGCGCGTCAGCGGATGTCCAGCTATTGAAGTGAGCAGCGCTGCCATCAGACGAGAACGACGGATCAGCGTCGTCTCGGGGGTCTCTGTCGAACCGGGCAGGCGACCAAGTGGGTTGATCGCATGCGGTCCACCAGGACGCAGTTCGAGGCGCGTCATCCCAAGCGCCCTGGCCAACCCCTCGTACTCGCGTTTCGGGTCGACGATGAACGCCTGTCGACCGACACCGCCGCGACCGAGCAGTCCGACGTGGCGGGCAATCAGACATTTCACCGCTGCGGACTTTCCGCTTCCGGGCTCTCCAAAGACCATCAGATTGGGATTGTCGAGCTGACCATCGGCATAAAGCGCAAACGGGTCATAGCAATACGGCGCGCCACTTGGCCAGGTCGATCCCATCAATACGCCACGTGGACCAAGACCCACATCTGCCTGAAAGGGATAGAGCGAGCCGCACTGGGCGGTCGTCATCCGCTGGGTGGGCAGACGCAGGAGACGCGGTCTGGTGCCCGTGCTTTTTTCACGATCCTCTCCATTGCTGATGTGTAGGGGGTCAGATGTGCCGACTGTCTCGCCAGTCCTGGCTCGATTGTTTGATTGAAACGAAGATCGCCCAGTTCTTCCTACCCGAGCGTCACGGTTGACGCTTCGGCTGGTGCGCGGATTTTTCTGGTGATTCATTTCGCCCTCCCGAGCACGATGCGTCCCATCGGCAGTGAGACAAGCAGCGCCTCTCCCTGTCGAAGCTCGACATTGCGAAGTTCGAGCCCAACGTCCGCGGCGAGCTGTCGTGTCCGCTCACTCGCCTGCTCGAGTTCGACCTCACTCGTGGCACAGACATCGACAAGACCAAGCACGAGTTCCATCTCGGCACCTCCCTCGAGCTCCTCGTCGAGCGCCTCGGCGGCGAACTGTGCGCGACGCTCCTCGGCACCGACTCGTCGGCCCTTGGTCTCGCGTTCGTCGATGTTCGCCCCAACCCGTGTCGCGACGGCTAAAGCCTGTCGACGGGCGAGGCGACGAGACTGTGGGGTGAAGATGACCGTGAAGCTCCGGGTGACCTCTCGCTCACAGAGAAAGTTCGCAAGCCAGTCCGCCGCCACCGCGCTGCGTGGCCACTCCGCAACGCGCAGCAGTCGATGCCAACAGTCATCGGTGCGAATCGCGCGCGCATGTTCTTCGATACACAATGGAAAGCCATTGTCCGGTGTGACGAGACCAAGCACATCGACGAGTGTCCGTCCGCGTCGACTGAGACTTGGTCGCGTCCCGGGGTCGAGTCGTTCGCGCAATGCCCGGGCGATCGCACCCGCTGGAAGTGGTCCGCTGGAGCTCAGTCCGGCGTTGTGCAGTTCGGTTACAAAAAGCTCTGTCTCATCAATCAGTTGTCTTGCGCCAGTGATCAGCTTCTCCTGATTGCTGGCCTTTCTTCGATGACCATCTCGTCGTTCCGCTGTCGGACGCACATCGGCAAGATTCGCGCTGAGCGTGATCAGTACCTCGCTGGTTCTCGCGGAGAACAGCGTCTCGTCGACGAGATCGTGATATGCGTCGCGCATCAGAACGTCGGGTTCGTCACGCTGGGTGGCGTGGAGATAACCAAGGTGATCATCATGAGTTGCTGGCGCGACAAACTGTGACCAGGCGACGCGAGTCACGTGGCTTTCCGCGCGTGCAAGGCTCGCTAGACAGGCACCAAAGCACGCCACGCGATCATCTTGTACCTGAGGGTCATGGAGCAAGAAGCCCTCCCCATGGACGCGCAGCACGACCGAGACCGATCCATCTGCGCGATCAACAATCAGTCCTGTCCGACCGAGACGTGGGGATGGCACTTGAGCTGGTTCTAGGTCAACCAGCGTGATCCCTGCAAAGAGGGGAGGAAGCGCGTCACCACGAAACGGGACGAGTAGCGCTGCCCATCGGTCACGATGACGCAGATGTCGCCAGAGGAATCGCGAGGTGGGTCGGACAACATCGAGCAGGTCCTCGCCGCTAAGTGTTCGACCAACGCTAAGCACCAGCACCGCCAGCGCGACGATCCCAAGACCAACGCGTGACACGATACCAATCACGTTGACGACCGTGGCGATGAGTCCGAGGCCGATCGCACCACAGCCGAGGGCGAACTGGGTCACCGAATGGCGACGGAAGAATCCGAGTCCGTCTGGACGGGTGAGTCGATAGAGGCGCGCCTGGTCTTCGGTCATGATGGTCTCGCAGTTCTCATTGTGGGAGTAGTGCCCGTCGGCGACGTTGTCTCTATGGCGGGAGCGGTCACGGTGCGCGGTGCAGGTCTTGGCACAGGTATTGGTATTGAGGCGTTGGGAACATTGCTGGCTGGTGCTGGGCTCTCAGATGGCGGGGTCGTAACTCGATGCGGGGTTGAACGAGGAGCAGGTGATGTGCTCCGCGGGGTTGAACTGTGAATAGTTGGACTGCGCGTGGTCGCGCGGTCAGGTGATGGCTGAGATGTCATGGAAGAATTCGGCGAACGAGGTGTTGGTGGAGGTGCACCTGGTCCACCGCCCGGCCGGCCACCGCCCGGACCTCTGCCTCCTGGGCCGCTGCTACTCGGTCCACCACTATCGGGACCGCCGGCATTTGGTCCACCACCGGGCGATCCAAGACCGCGCAACATGGTGCTCGCACCACTCGCAGTTTGGGCCATCCCGGTAGTGGCAATCGCCGCTCGGGCGGGTCTTCGTGCGAGTCCCTCAGCCGCGATGATCCCCTCGGCACCGATAAACAGCCGCAACAAGATAAAGGGTGCAAAGGCAGCGACGCTAAGCACGCAGAGTGCCTCGAGGAGCGCGCCTACAGCTGTGGCAAACGAAGGCGATCTTCCAATGCCAGACAACATCGCCGATCCCGTCGCGAACGCAAGCGCGATGACGATCTTCGAGCTGATCAGTGCGAGCGCACCTTCGATGTAGCGATGTTTCAGTCCACTCGCAGATGGATGTACTCCTGCGGCAAACACAAGCGGTGCGGTGAGCACCGCGAGATAGATCAACGCGCTCCGTACGAGGAGTTCTGCCCATACCGCCAGTGCGGCCAAGATAACAAGCCCGCCACAGACAAGCCCGACGAAGCCGCTCCCAGAGATCGCACTGATCATGTCAAGCGTGACAAATCTCGACAGATTCGTCGTCGCGCCCCTTGAGATCTCGGCCGCAATCTGGTCACTCGCCGCGACAAGGGCTCCGGTGACTGAGACAACGAGCGCGATCTGTAGAACTGCGACCGGAAGGCGCACAAACGCCCGGGCAAGCAGTGACCGGTCGCCAGAGAGCACCGCAGAGATGATCGAGAACATGAACGCAAGTGCGAGCAGTGACCCGGTCACAGCGACGACCCGTTCGAACAACGCGATGCCAGCAGATGACCACCAGCCACCGCCAAACGAGGGATCGCTCGTCGAGGTGATGAAACCGAGCAGTGCATGCACCACCGCACTCGCGCCCTTGCCGATCGAACCGAGCAGCGCACTACCAAGAGCCTTCGCGAGGTCTTTTGCCAGTGTCAACGGATTGAGCGAGATCCCGAACACCCCAAGCAGTCGCACCTGATCGGTCAGCATCTCAGTGGATCGCCGTCAGGCCATTGACGATCGTCGGGGTCAACCCGAGACCGAGCGCACCCAAGAGCCCAAGGATGGCGATTGATTTGCCGTGATTGGCACCCTGGAAGCTCTGTTGGGAGTGGGAGATGCCCATCTTCGCGAAGCCATACATCGACGTTGCCGTACAGGCAATCGCTCCGCCATAGAGCGTCCAGTTCAAAAGGTCCTGGAGTGCCGCGGCACCTGGCGGTGCGACCGGTGTTGCACTCACCGCGAAGGCAGCGGTGGGGATGAGGAAGGTCAAAAGTGACGTCGTGGCGACGATGACACCGAGAAACGTCAAGGCATGTCGGGATCGATCGGTATCAACAGATTGATCGGCGTGTTGCAAAGAGGTCTTGAAGTCGTCTGGAACGGGCTCAGGTGTCTGTTGGCGAGCAAAACGGTTCATCGC
>Ga0307374_10001749_pt1 | contig 39765 bp, 39 predicted proteins | sample OX3MG_FD_202532 | JGI IMG/M metagenome (GOLD analysis project Ga0307374, IMG submission 202532) | Soil microbial communities from Risofladan, Vaasa, Finland - OX-3 | ecosystem: Environmental > Terrestrial > Soil > Coastal area > Acid sulfate soil | place: Finland: Risofladan, Vaasa | collected... | reverse complement strand
GCGTGGGCCGGGTTCGTGATCGTTTCGCGGTAGGCGATGCGCAGCTCCTCGCGCTCGACGTGGACGTTGCACTTGCGGTCGAGCCGCTCAAGGGTCACCGCCAGGTGCACCTCGCCGCTGACGCCCAGAATGGTCTGGTGGGTCTCATCGTCGCGTGACACCGTGAGTGCGGGGTCCTCGTCGCACAGCCGCTGGAGTGCGGACATCAGTTTGTCGTCATCGGCGCGGGTCGCCGGCTTGACCGCAACCTGGAGGGCGGGCGCGGGGATTTCGGGCGTCGGCACGGTGACCGGTTGGCCCTTGGGAGCGAGCGTGTCGCCGGTACGGGTGCCGTTGAGGCGCGGGATGGCGACGAAATCACCGGCCACGGCTTCGTTGACCGGTGACGTGGTGTGGCCGGAGAGCAGTTGCAGCCCGTGCAGACGCTCCTCTTCCCTGGTCCGGCTGTTGGTGAGGACGTCGTCGGCACCGAGCGTGCCCGAAATGACCTTGCAAAGCGACATTTTGCCGGTGTGGGCATCGGTGAAGGTCTTGGTCACGGTGAGCAGGGTCTGGCCTTTGGGGTCGCACGTCACCTCGGTGGTCGTGGATCCCGCCAGTACGGTGACCGGTGGTCGGTCGCTCGGTGCCGGACACAATTCCTCCAGCAGCCGCGCCAGCCGGTCCACCCCGACGCCTGTGAGCCCTGAGCAGCACAGGACGGGGAACACGCTGCCCGAGGCGACGCCGCCGGCCAGGCTCTTGCCGAGTTCGGAGTAGTCGAGCGTCTCCCCGTTGAGGTAGCGCTCCATGAGGTCGTCGTCACCCACGACGATCCCCTCGACGAGTTGCTCGTGCACGGTGTGCTCCTCGTCGACGAGCTCGTCGGGAATGGGTCCCTCGTGACCAACCGGGAGCACGGTGCCGTCGGCGGGTGTGTTGGGTGCGGGGGTCTCGTAGTGGGTGGCCGTGTCGTCAAGCAGGTCGATGACGCCGTGGAACGCGGCCTCGTGCCCGATGGGCAATTCCACTGGGGCCACGCCCGCGCCGAACGCCTCTCGGATTTCGGCCAGGGTGCGGTCGAAGTCCGCCCGCTCACGGTCGAGTTTGTTGATGACGACGACGCGGGGCAGGCCCATCCGCGCCGCCGCCCGCCAGGCATCGAGCGTCTGCGCCTGCACACCGTCGGTCGCACTGACCACGACGACCGCCAGGTCGGCCGCGGCCAATGCAGTGAGCATTTCGGAGGCGAAGTCGGCGTAGCCCGGCGTATCGAGCAAGTTGACCTTGATGTTGTTGATGGTGAACGGCGCGAGCGACGTCGAAATGGTGAGCTGCCGGCTGATCTCCTCGGGCTCGAAGTCGCACGTGGTGGTGCCCTTCTCCACCGATCCCCGGCGGGGGATGGCGCCGGCCGACGCCAGCAGGGCCTCGGCAAGCGTCGTCTTGCCGGCCCCATGATGGCCGACGAGGGCGACATTACGGATTGCATTCGGGTCGTTGGGTTGTGCCACTGGTCCCTCCGTCCGTGCTGCTCGTGTTCAGCGCTCCAGTGGACGTTGAGTGTACGGCGACGGGGTGGCCGTTGCTGGGTCGGGTGTGGCGCTGTGGGTGGGCGTTGCTGGTGGCCCTCGGGTCGGTCTGCAGAGACCGTTCTGTAGGCGAGAGAGCTGCGCCGCCTTGGCCACTGCTCTCGCCGTCGACATCGCTGTCGACGCGAGCTGGCCTGGCGGGGTCGGGGGTGGAGTGGCCTGGGCATGGCATAGTCATGCTACAAATATGGGATGAATCGAAAGCGGGTGAGCACGACGGTTGACGGAGAGCTGCTCGGATCGGCACGGAAGCTTCGGAAGTGGCCCAGCGACGCGTCCTTGTTCGACGCGGCCTTGTCCGCCCTGGTGGCCAGCCATAGGGCAGCCCGAGTGGATGCTGCCTACAGGGTGTACGACGAGCATCCGCTTACCGAAGCCGACGAGTGGGGAGACCTTGAGTCCTTCCGGGCCGGGGCAGGGTCGTCCTGACCGCTCTACCGGAACGGGGCGAGGTGTGGTGGTGCGAGCCTCCCGCCATCGGGCGTCGGCCCGTCGTCGTGCTGTCCCGGGACGCGGCCATCGGCCGCCTACGGCGCGTCCTGGTTGGTCCGTGCACCACGACCATCCGCGGGTTGGCCAGCGAAGTCGTCCTCGAACCGGGAGAGGACCTGATCCCGCGCCGGTCGGCGGTGAACCTGGACTCGGTCGAGAGCGTGGCCGTCGGACTCCTCGTCGAGCGCATCGGCCGACTCGGTAACGACCGCATGCGAGAGATCTGCACCGCGTTGGCTGTAGCCGTCGACTGCGGCTGAAGTAGCACACACCTGACGACTGAGTGATGGTGCTCGGTACGTTCTCGCCGCACGCCATGACGGCGTGCACCGCCTCAGTGGATCTGATTGCGAATCAACACGTCGCCAGCCATGGCCACGAACAGGATGGTGAGGTAGGTGATGGAGTAACGGAACACCAGCATGGCGTCACGCCCGGTGGCCCGGTCCAACCGGGCCAGGCGCCACAGATGCGCCGTCAGTGAGAGGAAGCCGCCGCCGAGGACGGCAGCCGCAACGGTGTAGATCCAGCCGAGGTGCGCCACCGGCCCCAGGAGGAGAGAGATCGCCACGAGCGCGACGGTGTAGAGGACGATCTCCCGGGTCGTGCGTTTCATGGAGGCGACGACCGGGAGCATCGGCACCTCGGCTGACGCGTAGTCCTCCCTGTAGCGCACGGCGAGCGACCAGAAGTGCGGCGGCGTCCAGATGAAGATGATGGCGAACAGCACGACCGGCGCCCACGAGAGTGACCCGGTCACCGCCGCCCAGCCGACCAGCACGGGCACGGCGCCGGCGGCCCCACCGATCACGATGTTCTGCGAGGAGCGGCGCTTGAGCCACAGCGTGTAGACGAAGACGTAGAAGAGGGTGGCAGACACCGCCAGCACGGCCGAGAGGAGGTTGACGGCCGACCACAGCTCCACGAAGGCGGCCGCCTCCAGCGTGACGGCGAACATGAGGGCGGCGCGGGGCGACATGGCACCGGTGACGAGGGGGCGGTTCTTGGTGCGATCCATGAGGGCGTCAATGTCGCGGTCGGCCACCATGTTGATGGCGTTCGCCCCCCCGGCGGCCAGGGTGCCTCCGACAAGGGTGGCGAGCATCAGCCACAGTGACGGCAGACCGTGCTTGGCCACCACCATGGTGGGCAGCGTGGTGACCAGCAGGAGCTCAATGATCCGCGGCTTCGTCAGGGCGATGTAGGCACCGATGGTCGACCGGGTGCCTCCCGACCGGTGGTGTATCCCCATGCGGGCCTGCGGTTGCATGCACGCCGAGCATAAGACCACCGCGCTCGGGCCGCGATGTGGGCGACGGCACGGTGACGCTGCGCGCCGCGACTGCCGAATTGCCCGCGTGGTTTAGCCTCGCCCCGTGGGGTTCCGATCACGGGTCCAGAACGGGAGCGCCTGATACGTGCCGGGGATGGGGAGGTCGCTCCAATCGGGCAACCCGGTCATCGTGTCATCCTTCCATTCCGCGCTCTTTCATCAGTTCTTCGTCATTCTGCTGATCGGCGCCGGGCTGGCCATCGCCTTCAACGTGGTGCGCACCGTCCAGTTCCGGCATCTGAAGGCCGAGGCGCGGCCGCGCTTCCCCACCACGCCGGCGTGGGAGTACACCGAGCCGGCCGCCCGTAGGATCCTGCGCACGGGGTTCGGCCTGCTCTGGGTGTTCGACGGCCTCCTGCAGATCCAGGCGTCCATGCCGATCGGACTGCCGTCGGGCGTGATCCAGCCGTCGGCCGGCACATCGCCGGGCTGGGTGCAGCACCTGGTCAGCTCAGGCCTCACCATCTGGACATTGCACCCGGTGCAGGCCGCCACGGCCAGCGTGTGGATACAGATCGGGCTCGGGGTCTGGCTCCTGGTGGCGCCGCGCGGCGTGTGGTCGAGGCTCGGCGGGCTGGCCGGTCTGGGCTGGGGTCTGGTCGTCTGGTCGTTCGGGGAGGCCTTCGGCGGGATCTTTGCGCCCGGCGTATCGTTCCTTTTCGGGGCGCCCGGGGCAGTGCTGCTCTACTGCGTCGCGGGACTGCTGGTCGCCCTGCCCGAGCGCGCGTGGGCCACGCCCCGTCTGGGCCGCACTCTTTCGGCGGGAGTGGGCGCCTTCTTCATCGGCATGGCGGTGCTGCAGGCATGGCCCGGGCGCGGGTTCTGGCACGGCGGGGTCAGTGTCCATGGGAGTCCGGCGGGCACGCTGACAACCATGGTGCGGCAGATGTCGCACACCCCCCAGCCGGGTTATCTCTCGTCGTGGGTCTCGGCGTTCGCCTCGTTCGACGCCGCGCACGGCTGGGCGGTGAACCTTGTCGTCGTCGTGGTGCTCGCTGCCTCGGGTGCCGCGCTGTGCACGGGGCGCCGGCGGCTGATGCTTGTTGCGCTGACCGCCGCCGTGGTGCTGTGCCTGGCCGTCTGGGTGCTCGTGCAGGACGTCGGCTTCATGGGTGGCACCGGGACCGACCCCAACTCCATGGTGCCGCTGGTGCTCCTCATGGTGGCCGGATACGTGGCCATGGTGCGACTGCCGTCTCGTGTCGCCGTGCCTGCCGGCTCCCCTCCGGCTCAGCCGGGACGACCGTGGTGGGACCGCCTGACCCCGGCCTACCTCCTCCGGGCCGTCGCCGCTTCGGGCGCACTGGCCATTGTGCTGGTGGGCACAGCGCCCCTTTCCCTGGCCGCAGCGAACCCGAATGCCGACCCCATCATTTCCGAGGCGCTCGACGGGACACCCAACGTGGTCAACATGCCCGCTCCGCCGTTCGCGCTGACCGACCAGAGGGGCGCGCCCGTAAGCCTGTCGAGCCTGCGGGGCCGCACCATCGCGCTGACCTTTCTCGACCCGGTGTGCACGTCGGACTGCCCGCTCATTGCGCAGGAGTTCAAACAGGCCGACGAACAGCTCGGCGGAGACAGCGCCAAGGTCGAGTTCGTCGCCATTGTGGCCAACCCCATTTACCGCTCGGTCTCGTTCACCACGGCATTCGACCGCCAGGAGGGTCTCGACCGGGTGCCGAACTGGCTCTTTCTCACCGGGTCGGTGGCCCAGCTGCGCGCCATCTGGAACTCCTACGGTGTCCTGGTCCAGGCCGTCGGCGCCGGGGCCATGATCGCCCACAGCGACATCGCCTTCGTCATCGACCAACATGGACGTGAGCGCTCCGTCCTGGCGGACGACCCGGGGACAGGCGGCGTGGTCGCGCAGTCGTTCTCGTCCGTACTGCTCAATCGCATAGACGCCGCACGGCACGCATGATCGGCCGGCGCCGGAGTGCCCTTCGGCTCGCCCCGCCTTGCTTGGTTGGCTTGGCCGCCATGGTCCTGCTCGCCGGGACACCGGCCGCACCGGCTTCCGCGGCCGGTGGGCCGCCATACCTGCACGCACCACTGGCCTCCGCCCTTTCCACGCCGCAGGGGAGCTGGGCCGTGGTCGCCATGGGCGACCTGGGCCAACTGACGAACACCTTCTGGGAGCTCTTCTTCCGAGCACCAGGTGGCACCTCGTGGAAGCTGGTCACCCCACCGGGCGTCGCGGACAACGGTGGTCTCACCGTGGCGATCGACGCCAGCGGGACAACCACAGTCGGCTTCGAGGCCAGCCAGCGGCTCCGGTCCTCCCCGCTGGCCCTCAGCAGTGACGACGGGTCGAACTGGGGTCCCGCGCTGGTCCCGACCGCGCTGGCGGTCTCACCCGACGCGCTGGCGCTCGGATCGGGCGGCCACACCGCGTTGGCGCTGGTACGGCGCGGGTCCGGTGAGGTCCTCCAGAGCACGGCGCAGCAGATGGCGTGGACCCCGACACCCGGCGCATCCATGCTGCGTGACGGGTCGAGCCCGGCCTGCCGCATCGACGGCCTCACCGCAGTCGCTCTCGGGGCGGGATCGGTGCCCATGGTGGGGACGGGGTGCCGGCGGGCCGGACAGGTCGGGGTGTTCGTCCGGACCGGCTCGCGCTGGAAGCTGACCGGTCCCGTGCTGCATGCCGCGGGCATCGGGGCGACCAGCGTGCTGCGGCTCGACTCCTCGGGTGGGCCCAGCACCGCGCTGGTGGTGGGGGCCCGCCGCGGCGGGGCCGCGGTGGTGGCGCTCTGGCTCTCGGCCACCGGCACCTGGTCGCAGTCACCCGCCCTCTCCGTTGGAGCGGGGCGCCCCGTGCTCTCGAGCGCGGTGGCCGACGGTGGGGAGCAGGTGGTGCTCCTGGGGCAGCGGCCGAGTGGCGCGGAGGTGGAGACGGTGGCGGTCCCGGGTCTGCGCTGGACCCGGGTCGCCGATCCGCCGCCCGGGACGCGCACGGTGGCCCCGTCGGGCAACGGGTCCATCGCCGCCTTCGCCGTCCATGGGAGCGAGCTGCGCGTCTTCACGTTGAGCCCGGGAGCGCACGTGTGGGCCCTGACCCAGCGGATGTCCGTGGACATCGCGTACGGGTCCTCGTAGGGCGCACGGCGCTACGGTGGCCGGCATCGGCATGACGACAGGCGGTGGTGCCCTGTGAGCTACATCGTCGACAACTGGAACTGGGATCCGTTCGCCATCATCGTCGTGGCCGTCGTGGTGCTCCACGAGGCGGGGCTGGCCAATTTGCGGCGCCGGTCCGTGCTCTCACGCACCGCGGAGCGACGCCGACGATCATGGCTCTTCTACGCCGGCCTGGGCCTCCTGCTCATCGCCGTGATGTCACCAGTCGACTACTGGTCGAGCGACTACTTCTTCGTGCACATGTGCGAGCACATCCTGATTGCCTTCTTCGCCCCGATCCTCATTGTGGCGGGCGCCCCGTGGATCCCGCTCATCCATGGACTTCCGGTGACACTCCGGCGCCGAGGCGGGCGGGCCCTGTTGTTGGGAGGGTGGTCCGCTCCGTTACGGGCCGCCGGACGTGGCGTGCTCAATCCGTGGACGGCGCTCGTGTCGTTCAACGCGGCCATGGTCTTGTGGCACGTCCCGGTCTTGTTCGACGCAGGGGAGCGCAATCAGGACATCCACATTTGGCTCATGCACGCCAGCTTCTTCGTGACCGGCGTGCTCTTCTGGCTGACGATCATCCCCTCGCACCCGTTCCGCCTGAGGACCTCGCCCCTCTGGCAGATGGGCGCCATCATCGGGACCAATGTGGCCATGTTCGTCCTGGCCATGTCGCTCTCCATCTTCACGGCCACGAGCTGGTACTCGGTCTATGCCCACGTCCCCGGCGTCACCCTCACCCCCTTCGCCGACCAGCAGATCGGTGCGGCCGTCCTTTGGATCTGCGGCGACTTCTGGGCCGTCCCGGCCCTGGTTGTGATCATCCGGCGTGCCATGGCGAGCTCGGGTGGGTTCTCCATGGCCATCGATCACCTGCTGCACCGGGAGCCGGCACCCACGCTCGAGCAGTTCCGTACCCCGGCCCCCCTCGATCGCCAAGGATGATTGACGGGCACCCCTGGCCGTCGTACTGTCACAGGTCAGGCACAGAGTTGCGTTGCTTTGAGCCGGGTGAGCAGCGTGAGGTGAGCAGCAGCTGATCGGGGGGTTGGATGTCGACCTCATGGAGAGTGGTGGCCTTCGTCGGAGCGGTCGCCGCCATCGCAGTGGGGGTCATGTTCGCGGTCGTCGCACTGGTGAGGGAGCCGCCGACCGTGAACTTCGCGCAGGGCCATCAGTCCGGCCGGGCGGTTGACGTCACCCTCCAGACTGTCGGCAGCTACGGATCGAACCCGCACCCCACCTGGGTCTCTTACCTGGTCGAGTCACCCGGTGGCGCGTGGGTGCACACCACCTACTGGCAAGTGCCGGCGCACACCAGGGTGAACGTGACGATCGTCAACTATGACTCGGGTAGCCCTCTGCGAAACCAGCAGGCTGGTCTGGTCACCGGGACGCTGGGCGGCGCCACCCTGAACGGGAAGCAATTCCGCCTCATTGACTCCAACGCCGGCAACGGCGTGGGGCACACCTTCTCCATCCCGACGTTGGGCCTCAACGTGCCGCTGTACGGCAACAGTTCGAACGCCACCCTGTGCGCGGCGGCGCCGTGCACGGAGAAGTCGCCCCACGAGGTGATCCAGTTCTCGTTCATGTCGCCGGGACCCGGGCAGTACCCGTGGCAGTGCTTCGTCCCTTGCGGTCTCGGCTTCCTCTACGGCAATGGCGGCCCCATGCAGACCATCGGCTACATGGACGGCTTCATGAAGGTGGTGGCGTGAGCGGCGGGGCGACGGCCTCACCCCCTCCAGCCGGAGATGACCCGCCGGCCGATGCCGCGCCGCGCCACTGGTGGCGGCTGATCGCCATCTGGGTCGTCCTGTCAGCCATCCTCGACCCGCTGTTCTATGTCTTCGTCGGCCCGCACGTCCCCCCCGGGCGCATGACCAACGTGGCTGGCGGCGCCCAGTTCGACTTCAACGTGCTCTTCGTCATCGCCCTGCCGGTCATCCTCGGGGTGTGGATCTTCATGGGGTACGCCATCGTGATCTGGCGCGCCTCACGGGGCGGCCCCGATCCGATCGGCGGAGCGGCTGCGCGGGGGAACATGCCGATACAGGTGGGGTGGATTCTCACCACAACCGTCATCGTCCTCTTCCTGGCTGGATTCGGGACCTATGAGCTCGTCCAACCCGGGGGCTCGGGAGGTGGTGAGGGGCCCAGCCCGGTCTGGACGCCGGCGTCGAACACCGTCCTCCCCATTCAGGTGATCGCCCAGCAGTGGAAGTTCACCTATCGCTACCCGACGTACGGTGGTTTCGAGACCACGGACCTGGTCATCCCTGACCACACCGCCATCGCTTTCCACGTCACGTCGCTCGACGTCACCCACAGTTTCTGGGCCTACCAACTCGGCGTGAAGGCAGACGCCAACCCGGCGATCGACAACGTGGCGTTCACCACACCCGAGCAATTGGGGACGTTCACTGTTCGCTGCTCGGAGCTGTGCGGCCTGTGGCACGGCGCCATGTACAACACCGGAACCGTGGTGACCCCGGCCAGGTTCGAACAGTGGGCCATCAGCGCACAGCACCACCTGGCGGCCAACACCAGCCTCCTGCCACCGTTCTCCTACACGTACGTTCCCGATGCGAACGGGGCCGACGGGGCCTATTACCCCGACAACGTCGACCCCTACTCCAAGACCCAGACCTACGGGGCCAACCCCGCCACCCCGACGGCGTCGGGATGAGACGACCATGACGGCACTGCCCGCACACCCCCTTGCCCTCCGAGACAAAGGCGACTGACGAGATGGCCATCGACACGACCGAGCAGCCCCGCAGCGAATTCTCCGGTGAGTCCGCGACGCGCCAGCACCGCAGCAGCTCACGCCCGGAGTGGCTGCGTCCGCACGCCGGTTGGGCCGTGGTGGGCGGTGTGGTGGGCTACCTCATCGGGCACTGGCTGGGCAACGTCATCGCCAGCGGCTACACCCAAGTCCAGACCAGTGGGCAGAACGACGTGGCCACAGTGCTGGCCCTGTCCTTCGGTGTGGTCGGGTTCATGGCCGGCATAGGCGCCCTGAACTACCCGCTGCTCAAAATGCTGGGCCGCGAGCCCGCCCCGACGGTGCCCGAGCGCGGCTGGGGGCGTTACTTCCGCATGACCGACGACCACAAGGTGGTCGGCATGCAGTACACGGTGGGAGTCCTGCTCTTCCTCTTCACCGGCGGCCTGCTCGCCATGGCGATCCGGACCGAGCTCTTGAGCCCCACCAGCCACGTGCTCGGGCCGGGCACCTACATCGACATCGTGGGCGAGCACGGCACCATCATGATGATGATGGCGTCGTCCGCCGTCGTGGGACCGCTGGGCAACTGGCTGGTCCCCCTCATGATCGGGTCGCGGCGCATGGCCTTCCCGCGGGTTGAAGCCTTCTCGTTCTGGATCTTCATGGCCGGCTACGCCGTCATCCTGACGGCCCTCCCACTCGGCGGCTTCCCCACCGGATGGACGGGTTACGCGCCGCTGCAGACGCAGGCCTCAGGCGGCATGGACTCGTACCTGGTCGGGTTCGCCGTCATCGGCATCGGGATGATCGCGGCGGGGTTCAACCTGGCCGTCACCATCATCAACTACCGCGCCCCGGGCATGACGTGGAGCCGGGTGCCCATCTTCGTCTGGGCGATCCTGGCCACGTGCGCGCTGCTGGTGCTGGCGACCCCGACGTTGGTCGTGGCCGGCCTGTTCGGTGTCCTGGACCGGACCGCGCAGACCGCCTTCTTCGTGAACGAGCACGGCGGGAGCAGCTTCTTGTGGCAGAACCTGTTCTGGTTCTTCGGCCATCCCGAGGTCTACATCATGGCGCTGCCCGGCTTCGGCATCGTCATGGAGATCATGCCGGTCTTCACCCGCAAGCCGTTGTTCGCCTACAAGGTGGCCGCGGCCGGCATGCTCGGAGTGGCCCTGCTGTCCTTCTTCGTCTGGCAGCACCACTTGTTCCAGAGTGGCATCGATCCCGACATGCGTCCCTTGTTCATGCTCACCACCGAACTGATCTCCATCCCCACCGGGTTCCTCTACCTGGTGACGCTGGGCACCCTGTGGAAGGCCAAAATCCGCTTCGACCCACCGATGCTCTTCTGCCTGGCCGTGCTGTTCAACTTCCTCATCGGCGGCGTGACGGGGGTCTTCCTGTCCGACGTTCCCGTCGACGTGACGGTGCACGGGAGCTTCTTCGTGCTGGCCCACTTCCACTACACAATTATGGGCGGGTTGATCTTCGCGCTCTTTGCCGGGCTGTACTACTGGCTGCCGAAGATGACGGGAAAGACGTTGAACCGCAAACTCAGCCTCCTGCATTTTTGGATGATGTTCGTCTTCTTCAATCTGACCTTCGCCCCCCTGTTCGTGGTCGGCCTCCTCGGGCAACCACGCCGTGTCTTCGAGTACGCCAGCGTCCTGCAGCCGCTCAACGACTTCGCTTCGGTCAGTGCCTTCTTTCTGGGTTCCTCGTTCCTCGTCTTCATCGTCAACTTCATCTACTCGGTCTACATTGTGCCGACGCGGGCACCGGACAACCCGTGGCGGTCACGCGGGCTCGAGTGGCAGACCGCCACCCCCGTGCCCTGGTACAACTTCGAGCGGATACCGGTTGTGCTCGACGACCCGTACCACTACGGGGAGCGCAATGCCCCACCGGTGGCCGACATGGGCCACGAACTCGTGGCCGCTGGTCGGGTTTCCGATGCGCCCGTTGATCCCCATGACCTCTCACCCGGTGGGGACGCCGACCTCGACCCGCGCCCACCGATCCTGTGAGTGTCCGAACCCCCGCGGGGAGGTACCGTGCCTGACGATATGACCGAGACCGAGGCGCCTCGGGAGTTCCTGCATCTCAACGAGACGCCCGAGGAGGTCGCGTTCGAGTTGCGCGCCCAGGAGGGTGCGCTGTGGAGCGGTGGCCGGCTTCTCATCGGCGTCTGGGCCTTCGCCTTTGCCGCGCTCGCGTTCGCCTACTTCTACCTGCGCTCGGCCAACAACGACGACCTCTGGAGGCCCGGTGGGGTCACCGCGCCCACCGCGGCCGGCGCCGCCGTCTTCGCGGTCAGCGCCGGCTGTGCCCTGCTCTGCGTCTTTGGCGCGCGTCGCTTTCGCTCCGGGGTGGCGTTGGACTGGGAAGTGGCCGGGTGGACGACGGTGTTCGGTGGCCTCATCGCCATCGGGCTCCAGGTCTGGGAGCTCACCGACCTGCCGTTCTTCCCGGGCTCGAGCGGGTATGCCAGCTGCTTCATCGGCTGGGGTGCGATGAACATCGCCCTGCTCCTGAGCGGCCTGTACTGGTTGGAGACCCTGCTGGCCCGCCAGGCCCGCCTACGCAAGGCCCTGCGTGAGGACGGGGGTACGGCGGTGTCCACCCTGCCGGTGGCGCGCATGTTCCGGGCCAACCTTGAGGGCTGCACCTTCTACTGGGGCTTCATCGCCGTCGTGGCGACGTTCTTCTGGGTGTTGTTCTATGTCCTCTGAGGCTGATGGAACACTGAGGAGTGGCCATGATGGCATCTGATGCCGCGGCGACCCAGGCACTCACCGTCGCCATCCCGCTGGGGTTCTTCGTGCTCATGCTGCTCTGGGGCTTCTTCCAGCGCCGACCGACGAAGTGAGTCGCGGGGCCGCAGCAGCGCGGCCCGCCTTCCCGCCGACCCGCCGTTGGTTGGGTGTGGTTGCCCTGGCCCTCTTCGTGGCGTCTCTCCTGTGGCCGCTCAGCCAGGCGGCGGATCGCTACGAGTTGTGGAGCCTGGCGCGCTACGCCGTTTTCGCCCTGGCCATTCCTCCCCTGGTCGTCCTGGCGGCCCCCTGGTCGCGCTCGGAGTTCGTGGCGCGGCTGGCCCGGCGACGGGCCCGGCACCGCGAACTGCGCCGGTCCGGCGGGTTCGTGCTGCTCTACGCCGCGGTCCTCATCTGGTGGTTCACCCCGACCGCCGCCGACGCCGTCGCGGGCCACGGTTGGCTCACCGTGGTCGAGGGGCTGACCCTCATTCCCGCCGGCATTGCGCTCTGGCTGGAGCTGCTGGCCTCGCCACCCTTGGTGCCGCGGGTGGGACCGCTCCTGCGGTCGGTCCTGGCGGCCGGGGCCATGTGGTTGGTCTGGATCGAGGCGTACGTGGTCGGCCTCTCCCACGCCGACTGGTATCCGCGTTTCCATCACACGGCTGGCCATGGGCTGAGCGCGGCGGCTGACCAGCAGATTGCCGCCGTCGTCCTGTGGTTCGTGGCCACGGCCGTCTTCGTGCCCGCCATCTTCGCCAACGCCTTGTCGTGGTTGCGCAGTGAAGAGGATCCCGACGGGGAGCTCTACGCGTTGATGAGGGAGGAGCGCCGGCGCGCCTGGCCGAGCACCGGCCCGACCTGAGCCGACGTCAGGTTGCGCTGGGAAGTGGCATGGCCGGCATGTCGGGCTGCGGCAGGGTGGTGCGGAGAATGGTCTCCGCCTTGCGCACTTCAGCCTGCGCCGTCCGCCGATCGGCGGCCAGCGCCCGCTCTGCCTGGCCGAGATCGCGCCGCGCCGTGGTGTTCTGTGCGTTGGCCATGAGGGTCTGCACGTCCTCTATCGCCCGCAGCGCGTCCGCGGTCGTCCAGAGGGTGGCCGTGGCCACCAGGTCGCCCATGGCTCGGCCGGCCGACGACCCCGGCACCTCTATGTTGGAGAGGTTGAAGATGGTCTCGTTGGTGAAGGAGCACGCGTTCTGGTCGTCACGGAGCAGCGCGGTGGACGTGGCCCGGTCAGCCGACGACAGCGTGTGGGCCTCCACATCCCCCCACACTGACAGGGCCTCGTGCACGGCCAGGGCGCACGGGGCGAGGTCGGAGTTGAGCTCGGACATCACGCTGCGCTCGCTGGCGATGTCCGCGCTGCGCGACGTGGGTACGGGCAGATCCGACAGCACGGTGATGGCCAGGACGACGGCCACCGCGGCCCCGACCAGGGCGGCCCGCCGGCGGTACCACGGTGGCGTCGAGCGCGGCGACACCTCGCTCACGGCCCAACCAGTGTGGCGGCGTAGGTGGCGATGCCGTCTCCCCAGCGGGCGATGGCGGAGCTCGGGAGGGAGTAGGCCCCGGTGCGGCTCTCGTCGGCAAAGGGGAGGGCCCGGTACCTCTCGTGCCCTCGGGGGTCGATGAAATACATGACGTTGTTGTGGACCTCGGCCCCTGTCGCCTCCACGACGGTGATGGCGACACCGTAGGACTTCCATACCGCGTCCAGGGTGCTCAGCGGACCGGTGAGGAAGCGCCAGTTGGTCTCGGTGCCCAGGCTCGACGCGGCCTGCGCCGGTGCGGACGCCGACGTGGCCAGGGCCGTGGGGTCTGTGTTGACGGTGATGAACTCCACGTTGGTGGCCGCCGCGCCGAGGTCGGCGTCGGCGCCTTTGAGGGCGGCGGCCACGACGGGACAGATGTCGTTGCAGGGCCCGTTGAAGAACGTGAGCACCACGGCCTTCGAGGCCGGCCCGCCCAAGGAGAAGGTCTGGCCGTGTTGGTCGATCAGGCGGAACACGGGGGTCGCCGATGCCACCGTAGGGGTGAGACCCATGAACGAGGGTAGGGAGGCACTGAGGGCCCGACTCGGTCCCGCAGGGACAGGGACCGGCACGGTCCGGGGGGTCGCCACACCCTGCGGTGGTACGGGGGCCTGGTTGAGACCTGAGGACGAGAACAGGCGCTCGGCCCCCAGGCCACCGAGACCGAGCACGGCGGCCGCGGCCAGGACCAGGGTGAAGAACCGCCGGGGGACGGGGGGAGGGGTGGTCCTGAAGGCCGCGGCCCGGTCGACGACCGGCGGTGCGGCGGAGGGGTCGGCATCAGGACCCGGTTGGTCGACGTCGAGATTCATGAGAGGCGGCGCACCCAGGTCCGGAGGCTGGCGGCCGTTTGCGGTCCGAACGCGGTGCCCACGACCCTGCCCCGGCTGTCGAGGAAGTACGTCACCGGGAGGGCGGTCAGAAGGTAGGTGACCGCCACCTGTGCGGTGGCGTCGACCCCGACGGGGTAGACAGCGTGCGCGGCGGTGAGCAGCGCCTGGGCCTGCGTCGTGGACGAATCGTTCGAGTCGACGCCCACGACGGCCACATGGCCGGCGTACTGCGTTGCCACCGTCGCCATGGCGCCCAACTCGGCCCGGCAGTCGGGGCACCAGGAGGCGAAGAAGTTCACGATGACCGGCCGGCCGCGGAACGAGTCCAGGGTCACGGGCGCGCCGCCACCGAGGCGGGCGAGGGCGAAGAGCGGGGCCGGGGTCCCTGCGGTGAGGGTGGCGGGCCTCGGCGCCTCGAGCCCCGCCACGCCGAGGACCCGGTTGCTCTTGTGGGGGTCACGGACGGCCACGAAGACGATGAAGCCCACCAGGCAGGCCGCCGCCACCAACGAGATCCATTTGAAGGCGCGTTCGGACGCCATGGAGCGCTGCGGCGCGTCTGACGTGAGCCTCACTCCCACAGTCCCTCCCCTGGGCGTTACCGGCTGACACTAATGGTCCGGGCCCGCCCCTTCGATATTCCGACGGGCCCCCAAGGTTGTCCACAGCGGGCTCCGCAATTCGATTCGTACCGTCTCCTCCAGGAGAGAGCGCAGTTCCCCGACCCCTGTACCGACCATCACCATGACCTTCCTGTTGTTGTCCGTGCCCCTGATGCTCGTCTTCGTCATGATCGCCGCCGTACCCCTGTTGGTGCTCTCGGTGCGCGAACATCGCCTCGTCCAGGCCGACGCGATCTCCGCACGCTGGGCGGAGCTCGAACCGAACGGGTGACCATGAGGGGAGCCGGCTACGTACACTCTCGCGGTGCCTTCCCGCTGGCTCTCCCGCCGGGCGTTCAGGCTCCACGCCGAGTTCGGCGCGGTGGTGGCTGGGTGCGTGGCGGCCACGTGGTGGCAGGCGACGCGGGCCCTGTCGGGCAATTTCATCAGCTGGTTCTACACAGTCGAGTGGCCCGTCCTCGCCGTCCTCGCCGTCTGGGGTTGGTGGCACCTCATGCATGAGGATCCCGAGGCGTACCGTGCCCGCACGGAGCGCCAGTCCGACTGGGACTGGCCCGATAACCACGGCGCGCGCTGAAGGGCGCCGCGATCGCCATGGGCATCATCCGCGGCCATTCGGGGGGCGTGTGGGGGGGGGGCACCGCCCCAGCGGCGCAGGTCACGCCGGGTAACCGGCCGGGTCGGGCCCCCAACCCTGGGTTGACCAGGGTGGCTGGTAAACTTGAGGAAACAGATCCCACCGCGCGGTGCGTTCAGCACTGCGTACGACGAGGAGTTTTATGTTCGACGGCCGCTGGCGTGGTGCGGTCGACCGGTCTACTGGGCCGGTCGGGACGGCGTTGCATCGCCATGGCATCACCGCTGACGTACTGACCGCGACAGGACTTGTATCGGCGACCGGAACCGCGATCGCAGTGGCCAGTGGGCACCTGCACATCGCCGTTGCCCTGCTCATCCTGACCGGCATGCACGACCTGTTCGACGGCCCCGTGGCCAAGGCCGCCGGGACCGCGTCCGTGCGCGGCGCCTTCTTCGATTCGGTGACGGACCGTGTGGCCGACGCCGTTCTCATGGGCGGCGTGGCCTGGTACATGATCGGTCGCCACGAGGGCGACCTCGTGCTCCTGCCGCTTGCCGTGCTCGGTGTGACCTCGCTGGTGTCCTACGAGCGGGCCAAGGCCGAGTCGCTCGGGCTTTCCGCCAAGGGCGGGCTCATGGAGCGGGCCGAGCGGATGATCCTGCTCGGTGTCGGGTTCCTGGCCCCCTCCTTCCTGGTGCCGGTGCTCTGGGTCATGCTCACCCTTATTTCGGTCACTGCCGTGGCCCGCTTCGTGAGGGTGTGGAACGCGGCCTCGGGCAAAGACGAGGTCATCCGACGTCGCCTGGAGGCATGGCGCGAGGGCCGCGGCCGGGTCGACTCCCGCTGGCGTACGTGGCGCGAGGGCCGCGAGGGTGTGGGCGTGCCTCGCCGCGAGTTCTCCCAGACGGCCGGCGCGCCGATGGCCCGTTGGCGGGCCCGCCGCCGGGACAGCGTCGCGGGGCGTGCCACGGCCCGCACCGTGCGCTCGCGCCGAGCCGGGCTGCGGGTGCACAGCGGTGACGGGCCTCCGACCGGAGCTGGGCCTGCACGCTGAACCGCCGCCCGGCGCCTAGACATATGCCGTGGCCTTCTCTGCGAGGTACCTGACCTATCGCACCCTGGCCGCGGCACTGTCGCGGCTGCCCGAGAGTGTGGCGGTGGGTGTGGCGGTGGGCGTGTCACGCGCCATGGCGTTGCGTCAGAGCGAGTCGCTGGCCATGGGCGAACGGAACCTGCGGCGCGTGTTGGCCAGCGAGTGCGTCCACGGTGTGGAGCCCGACACCGCACTGGTCCGCCGCTTGGCGCGCCGGAGCTTCGGGCAGTACGCGCGCTACTGGGTCGATGGGTCTCGCCTGCCGTCGCTGTCCCCCGAGAAGGTGCGGGCCCACTTCCGCCTGGAACGCGCCGAGAACGACACCAACCTGCGTGAGGCGTGGGCGCAGGGCCGCGGCATTGTGATGGCACTGCCTCACGTCGGGAGCTGGGAGTGGGGCGGGGCGTGGCTCGCGCTGGAGGGCATGCCCATGACGGCCGTGATGGAACGGCTGGAGCCGCCGGAACTCTTCGAGTGGTTCGTCGGCCAGCGGGCCGGCATGGGGCTGACCGCCGTGCCGATGGGGGAGGGAAGCAGCACAGCCCTGCTCAAGGCGCTGCGTGACCACGTGCTGGTCGGCCTGGTGAGCGACCGCGACCTGGTCGGCAACGGCGTGCCCGTCACCTTCTTCGGCGAACGCACGACGTTGCCGGGTGGGGCGGCCACCCTCGCGCTGCGCACGGGCGCCCCGCTGGTGCCGGTGGTCGTGTACTCAGGGCCGGGGTCTTGGCACACTGCAGAGGTGCTCCCTGCGCTCGACACGACCCGCTCGGGCTCCCTGCGCGATGACGTCCAGCGGCTGACCCAGGAGCTCGCCACCATTTTCGAGGACCTCATCCGGCGCCGGCCCGAGCAGTGGCATATGTACCAGCCGAACTGGCCCAGTGACGTCGCCGGGGGCGACGAGTCTTCATGAAGATCGCCATGGTCTCGCCGTACGCGCTGTCGCGTCCCGGTGGGGTACAGGGACAGGTGATCGGGTTGGCGCGCGCGCTGCGCGGCCTGGGTCACCAGGTCACCGTGCTGGGGCCCGACGATGCGGGTGGCGAGGTGGGTGCGTCGCCCGACACCTATGTCCTGGGCCGGCCGACGGGGCTGCACTCCAACGGCTCGGTGGCACCGGTGACGATCTCACCCCTGGCCGCGAGGCGCGCCGTGCGCTTCGTGCGGCGTGGGGACTTCGACGTGGTCCACCTGCACGAGCCGCTGGCGCCGTGCGCCGGCTATGGGTTCATGCTGCGTTCGGGTGTCCCGCTGGTGGGGACCTACCACCGGGCGGGCGTCAGCCGGTGGGTCCCGCTGTTGAAGCCGCTCGCCGCGTTGGTGGGGCGGCGCCTGCAGGTGCGCGCGGCCGTGTCCGAGGCGGCCCGGGAGACGGGCGCGCGGTCGGGCGGGGGAGCGTTCGACGTCCTCTTCAACGGCGTCGACCTGGCGCGCTTCGCGTCGGCCATCCCCGTGCGGGACCCCGAGGGCCGTCCGACCGTGCTCTTCCTCGGCCGGCACGAGGAGCGCAAGGGTCTCAGCGTCCTGCTCGACGCCTTCGCGGAAGTCGACCGCCCGGCGGTGTTGTGGGTGGCCGGCGACGGTCCCGGGCGCGAGGTGCAGCAACGGCGCCATCCGGAGTCCGAGCGGGTGCACTGGCTGGGGTTGTTGCGTGACGACGAGGTGGCGGCCCGCCTGGTCGGCGCCGACGTGCTGTGTGCCCCGTCGTTGCGCGGCGAGTCCTTCGGGATGGTCGTCCTGGAGGGTTTGGCGGCGCGCTGCGTGGTGGTGGCGTCCGATCTCCAGGGGTACAGAGCGGCGGCGGGGGGTCATGCCCTCCTCGTGCCGCCGGGCGACGTGGCCCAGCTGTCGCGTGCGCTGGGTGTGGCCTTGGCCGACGTGGTGGAGCGGTCGGGACTTGCCTCGGTCGAGTCGGTGAAGGCGGCCGAGGCCTATGCCGAGGAGTGGTCGATGGAGACGCTGGCCGAGCGCTACGTCCCCCTGTACGAGCGCGCCATCGCGATGGCCGCGTGCTGACGGTCGTCGGGCCTGTCGGGGCGGACGCCCACGACGGTGGGAGCCATCCTGAGCGCCCGTCGCGCATTGACGCGGTCATGGAGGGTGTCCGCCATGTCGGCCAGGTTTTGGGAAGCGAGTTGGAGCTGGTACCGGCCGAGCCCGTGCCGCGCGCCGCCCTCGAGCGGGTGCACGCGGCGCCGTACGTGGCACAGGTGGAACTGCTCTGTACGGAAGGGGGCGGGCGCATCGATCCCGACACCTATGTCCGTGAGGATTCGTGGGACACCGCGTTACGCTCGGCCGGGGCCGGGCTGCAGGCGGTCGAGGCCCTGCGGGGCCGGTCGAACTCGGGTGTCGCGTTCGTGGCCACACGGCCGCCGGGCCATCACGCCCTCTCGGACCGCGGCATGGGCTTCTGCATCTTCAACAACGTGGCGGTCACGGCCGCCGCGTTGGCCGCGGAGGGGGAGCGGGTGCTCATCGTGGACTGGGACGTCCACCACGGGAACGGGACCCAGGCGGTCTTCTGGGACGACCCCTCGGTGCTCTACGTCTCGACGCACCAGTCACCCCTCTACCCCGGCACTGGCGCGGCCGAAGAGGTCGGTGGCCCGAACGCGCGCGGCCTCACGGTTAACGTCCCTCTGCCGGCCGGCTCGACGGGAGATGCCGTGTTGCGCGCACTGGGTGAGGTGGCCGCGCCCGTGATCGACGCCTTCGCTCCGACCTGGGTGCTGATCTCGGCCGGGTTCGATGCCCACCGGGCCGACCCGCTGGCCGAGCTGTCGCTCTCCAGCGGTGACTTCGCGTCGCTCGCCCGGACGGTGGCGGGGTTCGGTGCAGCGGGTGGTGGTCTCGTCGTCTTCTTGGAAGGTGGTTACGACCTCGACGCATTGCGGTCATCGGTGGCCGCGACGCTGGGGGCGCTGTCCGGTGTGGGCGAGGGTGAGATGCCGGGTGCCGAAGCGGTCACCTCGGGTGGCCCCGGGTCCGAGGCGGTAGATCGGGCCGCTTTGGCGCGGGCGCGGGCGCTCGGGGCGGCCGGGGGCTGAAGGTTTTAGGTGCGCGTGGCCGTCGTGTTGCGGCGGCCGAGCAGGCGGGAGAGCCGGTGGGCCGCGGCGAGGAGCTTCACCTCTCGCCGGGTGAGCGTCGTGCTGGCGTCGGTCGGGTGCTCGGGTGCTGAGGCAGGGTCGGGACGCACGAGGAGGCGCGCCGCCTCCACCGACGAGCGCTGACGCTGCCGCATCGCCTCGCGTGGCACGTGGGGGGTGAGTGTGCGCAGGCTGACGTGGAACTCGAATGCGTTGGGACGCGTGTCGGTGAAGGCGCCGATCTCGTAGTTGACGAGGTCGAGCTCCACCAGCGTGGCGAAAATGTCCAGGAACGACAGCGGCGTGAACGCATGGCAGTGGATGTCGAGGTAGGTGCGGTGCGCCGCCTGGCGGGCGCATTCCTCATAGGCGGCCACGGCCGGGTTCGGGACATCCGTGCGGACGGAATGTGAGTAGTCGATGGTGCCGGCCCAGATCCCCTCGGCATCCACCATCCCGTCGATGGTGACCGTGTGGGCGAACCAGTCGTACATCTGCCGGTAGTTCGGCTGGGTCAGGTGGCTGAGGTACGCATCAATGACGTCGGCCACGTCGGTGAGGCGCCGGTTGAGGTCGAACGTGTAGCGCATGTCGGGCAGCACGAGCGACACAATGCCGTCAGGCGCCAGGACCTCCTCCAGCTCGGCCAGCCACCCGACGAAATCGGGAATGTGCTCAAGCACGTGGGCCACCACGATGTAGTCGAACGGTGCGGTGGCGCGGGTGGCCTCAACCAGGGTTTGGCCGGGACCCTGCACAATGTCGACGTCCACAATGGCGTCAATGCTCGAGGACAGTTGCTGATTGGCGCTGTACTTCTCACGGAGATCGTCCGTGCTGGCGTGGTCCAGGTAGAGCACCGGACCCTCTTCCTTGCGGACCTTGGGATTGGTGAGAGGCCCGATCTCGAGTCCCTTCATGGTCGCCACGTCAATCAGGGCACGTTCTGGGCGGTCCTCGGGCACGGAGATGATTCTGTCACGGCCATTCTCACGGAATCGGGACTTTGGTCCCTACGGTTACCCGTGGTGAATGGGATAAGACATACGGAATGGTGTCGGCGACACAGACAAAGCGCGTCCTCGCGGCGCTGGCGGAGGCTCTCCCTGATGATGGGCGCAACCTGATCACTCGGGTTGACGTCTCCAGAATGTGGGGTGACGCCGTGCAGGTGAAGATCTTCACCTCGGCATCCATCCACCACGAGCCCAGGGAGCTGCGTCCCCTCTTCCAGAAGGCGGTGGACGACGCACTGGGCGAGGAGCGACACCTCCTCAGCGTTGAGTGGGACTATCGCCGTTAGCCGTCAGCTGGCCCCGACGTCGGTGTCAGCTGTCGTTTCGTGCAGAGGGGCCGCCAGGCTGAAGTCCTCGGGGTACTCGGCCCGCAGATGCCGGATGGCTCGCTGTGTCATCCAGTCGTGAATCCCGGGACGAGGCCGCTCGCAGTCGTACACGTTGCAGACAACGCACAGGTGGGGCCCTTCGGACGCTGTGTCGTTGGGCGACTTGAGATCGGGCGGGGGCATCACGTCTCCAGGGTGTGCTGGCGCGCCCGCCGACATCAGGCGCTGATACCCGCGAGTGTATGGCCGTGACCGTTCCGCGCGTCAGTCGGTGGGCCACACGGTGGGGTGATGGGCGCCAAGCGAACGTTGCCTTGGCGAGCAACGGGCGCATGGTGTGTGTGACACGCGTGTTGCCTCAACGCGTACAGGAGTAGACCGGATGTCCTTCTTCGGCGTCGAGCAGCGACGAGGGTGACTCGTTCAGTGACGCGGTGGACGGGACGGTGATGCATCGGCTGACCCGGGGCGTCGGCCCGGCCGGCGCGGCTTCGCTGGCCAGCGTGGTGCTCAGGTGCGGGATGGCGACCACCGCGCGGAGACAATCGGACGCGATGGCCTTGAGGAAGCAGCCGAGCCACGCGGTGGTGTAGTGCCCCGACACCGAGAGGGCCCAGGCGGGGCGCGGGACGAACGGCGTGCTGATGAAGTCGGTGTGGACACCGCCCTCGAGCACGATCATGGAGAGGGCCGATCGCCCCGGGCCCGAGGCGCGTAGTTGGTCGTAGAGCGGCTTCATGTCGGCGTAGCCGATGCCGTTACCCGGCACGCCGAGGTCGATGCCGCCGACGGTCGGGCCGACGAGGATCGGCGAGCCGTCGTAGTCCGACGTCTGGAATTGCAGGGGCACCGTCGCTGTGGTGGGCGCGGCGCCCGACAGCGCAATGCCCGTGACCACCGCAGGCAACGGCCGGCCGTCGGCGCCGGTCGTGCCGCGCCCCAGGAACCACAGGTAATTGAGCACGCTGAGCGCGCCCATGGAGTGGCCGACGATGGCCAGACGGTGCAGGTCGACGGCCTGGAGGGCGGGGTCGACCACGTTGGCGCCCTGTGGCGCGTACGCGGGGTTGTGCATGCCGGGGCCGGGTGAGGCCGCCGCCCCCGGGTCGGTGGAAGGCGACGCGGTCGTCGCCGGAACGATCGGATTCGCCGTGGCGAGGTTCACCACCGGGACGATGGGCTGGCCGCTGAGCCAGCGGACGACGTCTTCCATGTCGCGGCAGGCGCCGCCGAACTGGCAGGCGGGCACCGGTGGGTCGAAGAGGTTGGCCGCGCTGCCCTCGGACTCGCTCTGCCCGGCCGGGTCGTAGGTGATGGCGACGTAGCCGGCGCGCGCCAGCGTCATGGCGAGCCAGAAGTAGTCGGTCTCGGCTGACGCGATGCCTTCACCGATCACCACCGTGGGCAGGCCGCGGCCGCCGTCGAGCGTGGCGCGTGGCGCCAGGCCGTTCGGGGCTGTGCAAGGGCTTGGGTCGGGACTCGCCGTCGGGCAGCCGGGCTTGAGCGCTTCGCCCGGGAGCCACAGCGTGGCCTGGAGCTGCAGGCCCCTCGAATCGATGATGGGGACCCGTTGGGCCAGGCCCACTTTGTAGGTGTCGCCTGCCGTCCCCGCTGCGGCACAGGTGCCGGTGGTGGTCTCGTAGGTGACGGCACCGGTGGGGGCGGTGCAGGGGTAGAGGAAGTATGCAGCGGTGGTGTCGGTCGCCGTCATGGCGGAGTAGTCCGCCGGATCGCCGTAGGTGCCGTTGTGGTCGAAGTCGGGCAGGTACGACGGGTTGGCCTGGTCGGTGACGTCGTCGTTGGCGATGCGGGGTCGCAGGTGCACCAGCTGCGCGGCCATCTCCTCGGAGAAGGCCTCGGCCTGGGCGGGGCCGTGAGGGCCGAGGAGCGTCGCGACGTCGAGTTGGTGGGGGTAGCGCTGCAGGACGCTGGCCTCGGCGGTCCCGAGTGTCTGGCTGAAGGCGTTCTGGCCGAGGGCCGGGTTGGCCATGTCCTGGAGGGGGGTCTGGGCCCAGTCCAGGTAGGCCGTCAGCGGGTAGACGAGGCCGGCCTGCGGGTTGGCGGTGGGCGTGGTGGTGGCGGTGGCTGGTGTGGCCGTTGTCGTCGCGGTGGCGGTGGCGGTGAGCAGGAGCGCAAGGCCTACGAGCAGGCAGGCGCCGGTCCCGCGCGGGCGTCGCATGGCCTCATTGTTGGTGCGTCCCCGTCCCACGTCAAAAGGAGGAACGGGGTAGACCGGGCGTTCTGGCGGCTCTATTGGGCCGCTGGCCCTGTGGGTAGGCTGAACGGTCCCATGGCCGATCAACGCCCCTCATCCGGTTCCGCCTCGCAGGGCGGTGGCGGTGGCGGCGGTTCAGGCGGTGGCAGTGGCGGTGGCGGTGGCGGCGGTTCAGGCGGTGGCAGTGGCGGCGGCGGCGGTTCAGGCGGTGGTCGGTCTGCCTCAGGCGGTGGTGGTGGGTCGTCCAACCGCAACCGAAACAGAAACCGGAATCGGAATCGTGGCGGCGGCGGTGGTGGTGGCCGTCCTTCGGGTGGTTCGGGTCGTGGCGGTACGGGTTCTGGTCGTGGCGGTGGCCGTTCGGGTGGTTCGGGCGGCGGTAGTGGCCGGTCCGGTGGTTCGGGTGGATCGAACCGCAGCCGTCAGTCCGGCGCGTCCCGGGCCGTAGCCACGGTGCCGGCGGTGGTGGCGCCGGTCGTGGTGGAGCCGGCTTTCGGAGCGGGCGGCGTGCTGCCGGCCGAGGTGAAGGCGAACCACCGGCGGGCGCTCTCGCTGGCGGTGGCCGCATCCATGGTGCCCGCCCTACTGGTGGGCGTGGTCGTCGCCCTGGTGGTGACGCCGCTCATCGGGCTGGCCGCCCTCGTTGTCGCTTGGTTCGGGGCGGGCTTCCTCTTCCGTCACCGTGCGCCGCAGGTGGCGCTGCGCCGGATCGGCGCTGTGCCGTTGGACGAGCACGACAACCAGAGGATCTACAACGTCACCGAGGGGTTGTGCGCCACCTTCGGGCTGCGCATGCCGTCGCTGCACGTGGTGTTCGACGCCGTGCCCAACGCGTGCGCCCTCGGCCGTGATCCGGGAGCGGCCGACCTGGTCGTCACCTCCGGTCTCCTGGAGCTGATGGGACCCATTGAGCTGGAGGGCGTCCTTGCGCACGAACTCGCGCACGTGAAGCGGGGGGACAACGGGATTTCGTCCATTGCCATTTCGCTGGCCCGCTTCGGTGGAGGCGGGCTTCTCAAGCGCTGCATCGGCGAGGGCCGCGAGTACAGGGCCGACGTTGTCGGCGCGGCCGCCGTGCGTTTCCCTCGCGGCCTGCTTGATGCGTTGCGGTTGATGGAGCAGGCACCGCCTCCCGCCGGTAACTCGGTGTTCGGACCGGCGCGCTTCGGGGGAACGCGCTGGGTGTGGATCGATCCCTCGGTCGGCCTGCATGCGGGGCCGGCGGCCACCGGGGACCTGAACGCCACCTCAGTGAGGATCGCCGCGCTGAGCCTCTGGTGAGCGTGGGCGGCCCCGAGTGGGCCGAAGCGGTCGCGACCCGGTCCGACGAGGTGGTCAGCGTGCTGGCCGGGCTCACCGTCGCCGAGCTGTCGGCACCGAGTGCACTGCCGGGATGGAGCCGCCTCACCATCGCCTGCCACCTGTCCTACGGCGCCGACGCGCTGTGCCGCATGACACGCGACGCCCTGTCGGGCCGGGCGGTCGCGTACTACCCGGGGGGCCGGGCAGTCGAGCGGACGGCGTCATTGTTGCCGCGCCCGGGTGAGTCGCCGACCGACGTCGTGGCGTCGCTCGGTGTGCGCTGCGGCGAGCTGACGGCCTTGTGGTCGGCGCTGACACCGGCCGAGTGGGACACGGTCGTCACCGAGCCCGCGGACAACCCTGACCTCGGGCCGCTGCCGCTCCATCGCCTGGCCCTGTTGCGGCTGGGTGAGGTGGAGGTGCACGGCGAGGATCTCGCGCTTGGGTTGCGCGACTGGAGCGACGTCTTCGTGGACAGCGCGCTGACCTTCCGACTCGAGTGGCTCAACGACCGCCGGGCGAATCACGTGGCCTTCGACGGGGACGTCCAGGGGTCGTGGTTGCTGGTCGCACGTGACGGCCCGCGCTACGTCGTCACGGTGCGCGGCCCCGAGGTGGTGTCGCGCCCGGCTGCCGGTGGTGAGGAAGCCGCGGCGGTGATCGCAGGCTCAAGCCGCGACCTGCTCGCGTTGTTGCTGGGGCGCCCTGCGCTCGGTGGGTTGACGTACGACGGCGACGTCGCGCTGGGGCGGGCGTTCAGCGAGGCCTTCCCGGGGCCTTGAGCCTTTGGCCTTGAGCGGATAGGACCCGCTCGCAGGCACCGTGTTTGTGGCTCCGGTATCCATCGGCTGGTCTTCATTTCAAAAAAAGTTCGGTGTTCGGTCCGCCGGCAAGCTGGCCCAGGCGGATCGGGACCGCCACCGAACCTTTTTGAGAATATGTATGGCCCGGCCGGGACACAGGTCAATCGACCGAGATCGCACTCGTCCCGGGAGCAGCACCTATCCGCGCGCGCTCTGAAAACGGTGCGGTACCGAATTCCGAAATTCACTGGGCCGAGGCAGCCCGGGGGGTGATGGATCGGAGTACCTCTTAGGCCTTAGGCCTTAGGCCAGGTTGGGCTGGGCCGGGCCAGGATGTACGCGTGCGCAATGCCACGGCGCAGCTTGTTGTTATGGCGCAGCGAATTGCACGAGCGCGGCTAGCTGCTCGGCGGTGCCTATGCCGATGAGCACGTCGCCGGCTCCGATGGATTCGTGCGGTGTGGGGTTCGTGATGAACGATCCGTCGGGCCGGCGGATGGCGAGGATGAGTGCACCCGTGCGCTCGCGCACCTGCGCCGACGACAGAGTGCCGCCCGCCAACGGGGAGGCAACGGGGAGTTCCACCTCCTGCAGGCGGAACTCGAGGGAACCCTCGTGCATGACGACATCGATGAAGTCGACCACGTGTGGTTGCGTGACGAACGCCGCCATGCGGTCCCCACCGAGTTGTTGGGGGTTCACCACCCGGTCGGCCCCGGCGCGGCGCAACTTTGGCTCCGAGGAGTCACTTCGTGCCCGGGCGATGATCTGAATGTCCGGCTGCAAGGACTTCCCGGCCATGGTCGCGTACAGGTTGTCCGAGTCGGTGTCGAGCGCGGCAACCATGGTGGCTGCCCGGCTGATGCCGGCGCGCTCGAGGGTCTCGTCGTCGGTGACGTCGCCCACGACCACCGGGTAGGGCACCGGTTCGAGGCGCGTAGCGTCGCGGTCGACCACGACAACCTCACGCCCGGAGGCGGCCAGGAAGCGAGCGACCTCGCGCCCGACCCGGCCCCAACCGCACACAATGACGTGACCTGCCATGGCGCTGATGTCGCGGTCCATTCGTCGCCTCCTCACGAGATCACGGACGTGGCCTTCCACGAGCACTTCGAAGACCACGGAGAACGTGTACAGGGCTGTCCCCACACCGACGAGGATCAGCAGGATGTTGAAGACCTTGGCCCCGGTGTGCAATTGGCGGTGCGAATCGAAGCCGACCGTGGTGATGGTGAGGACGGTCTGGTAGACGGAGTCAAGCAGGGAGTACCCGAGCACCAGGAAGCCGACGGTGCCGGCGACGACGACCAGCCCGAGCGCGGCCAGCCCGATCTTGACCCGCCGCAGTGGCCCTTGCACGGGCCCATCATGCCTGGGCTGGTCGAAGGCCGGCTCAAAGGTGACCTAATCCTCTGTTTCCGATGCTGGGGGACCATCAAAAATGGTGTGTGACCCTGGCAGAAATGGGACGCTCGGCGGCCCGGCGCGGGGGCCGTGGTGCGGTGGTCGCCGTGGTCCTGGTCGGCTTGATCGGGACGACGCTCGTGCTGGAGGGCGCGGCGTACTGGCACGGACGCAACACGGCCCAGTCCCACGCACAGTTCCGCACAGCGGCTGACCGACTCTCAGGGGAGATCTCCAATGTCCTCCTTCGGTACGGCGATCTGTTGGCTGGGTCGGCCGCGCTCTTCCACCAGGGAGTCGTGACCAGGGCCCAGTACGACGCGTACCTCCAGGCCGTCGGATTCGGGACAAGCGAGTTCCCCGGGCTGGAGGGCGCCGGCCTGGTCCAGGTGGTGTCGCCCGCTCAGGTTCCGACCTTCCTCGCCGGGCTCCGGGCCAGCGGGATCTCGAATGTCGCCGTCAACCCTCCGGGCCAGCGGGCTCGATACTGCCTGGGCAGCTACGCCAAGTGGGAGGACCTCCGCGTCATGGTCCCGCTGTACGGCTTTGACTTCTGCACGGTCCCCGCCCTCTTTACCGTCCTGGCGCACGCCCTCGAAGAGGGGCGCCAACAGGTCTTGCCCGGCAGCTCACTGTCCCCCGTCTACAAGTCCGATTTCGTGCTCGTACAACCCGTCTACTCCGGGACCCCTCTGACCGTGTCCGACCGGGTCGCCGAAGTCAGCGGATGGGTCCTCGCCATCGTCAACGGGCCGGGGCTGCTCTCGTCCCTCGCGGCGGGACACGGGGTCCAGTTCCTGATGACGACCGGAACGCCGTCGGGTTCGCATGCCGAATCGGTCCTACGTTCGACGCCGGGGACTACCAGTGCCGGAGCCTGGGCCGTCACCACCACCGTGCACGCCTACGGATCCTGGACCATCCGCTACCGGGCCGGGCCGGGCCTTCCGTGGCCGCGCCCCAGCATGGCCGCTCCCATTTCCTTCCTCGTCACTGGCCTCCTCATCGTGGTGCTCGTCATCGGCTTGCTGGCCACCCTCGCGACGTCACGCCGTCGCGCCATGCGGACCGTTGTCCGCACCACCCGATCGCTCCGCGTCAGTGAGGGGCGGTTCCGCACCTTGGTGGCCAACTCGAGCGACCTCATCGTGATCCTGAACGAGCACGCCGAGCTGCTCTACTCCAACCCGGCCGGGCAGCACATGCTCGGTCTGGTGCCTGAGGAACAGGAAGGACGAAATGTGATGGAGCTCATCCATCCCGACGACCTCGACGCCGCCGCCGAAGCATTTGCGCGCGACGTGTTCCTGCCCGGTGTGCATCCGCCCGCGACGTACCGGTTCCGCACGGGCAACAACGAGTGGCGCAGGCTTGAGGTCACGGCGACCAATTGCATGAACGATCCGGCAATCGCCGGGATCGTCATCAACGCGCGCGACGTCACCAGTCACCACCGACTGGATCGGGCTCAGCGCACGCTGAGCGCGGCCATTCAGGCCGTCGTCCATGCCGTTGACGAGGCGACCCTGGTCGCCGATGTCTGCCAGCTGATCGTCGACGTCGGGAACTACCGGTTGGCCTGGGTCGGCGCCGTCGAGCATGACGCGGACCGTTCCATTCGGCCGATGTCCGTCGTCGGTGCGTCGGGATCAGGGCCGATCATCCCGATCAGCTGGGCGGACAATGAGGCCGGTCAGGGCCCCGCGGGTCTTGCCGCGCGCACCGGCGAGGTGCAGGTGGTGAACGATCTCCGCCATGCCCCGTATGACCGGGCCATGCAGAAGGTGGCCGAGGAGAACGCGCTCCGTTCGTGTTGTGCGGCCCCACTCATGGTCGGCGGTGAGGTGATCGGCGTCCTCGGGATGTACGCCTCGGAGCCTGACGAGTTCGACGTCCCGGAGGTTGCGCTCATCACGGAGCTGGCGTCCGAGCTGGCCTTCGGGATTGAGCGGCTGCGTTCCGCCGCGTCCCTGGACGTCAGCGAGGAGCGCTTCCGGACCCTGGCCGACGCCGCGCCCATCGGCATCATGGAGTCGCGACAAGAGGGGGGTGTCGAGTACGTCAATGCGCGCATGACCGAAATCTTCGGCAGGAATGCTGCCGACCTCATGGGACTGGAGTGGCATGCTGCCGTGCATCCGAACGACCTGGTGTCACTGCTGTCCTTCATTGAGCACGCCCGGCCTCGCCGGAAGGAGGCAACAACCCAGTTCCGGATCCTGCGCCCCGACGGCGAACTCCGTCATCTCCGCATGTCGGCGGCGCCGAAGGCCGGAGCGGACGACCGGGGGTACGTGATCACGTTCGAGGACATCACCGACCAGGTGGCGTCCCAGGAGGAGCTCACGCACCAGGCGTTCCATGACGCGCTGACCGGCCTGCCGAACCGCGAGCTGTTCCTCATCCACCTGCACCAGGAGTTGACGCGTCACCGGGGTCGCACCCGATCCAAAATCGCCGTCCTCTTCCTCGACCTTGATCGTTTCAAAATCGTCAACGACAGCCTCGGGCACGAGACGGGGGACGCGGTGCTCCGGGTAGTCGGGGACCGGTTCGCCCGCGTGGTCCGCGAGGGCGAGACGGCCGCCCGCTTCAGTGGGGACGAGTTCGTGTTCATCGTCCACGGCATCAGCAACAGCGACGGCGCCGTCGCCGCGGCGAAGCGCCTTCTCGCGCAACTGGAGGAGCCGATCCAGTGCGGGGACCACCTCATCACGATTTCGGGAAGTGTGGGCATTGTGATCCCGGCCATGGGTGCCGAGGCCATGACCATTCTGCGAGACGCCGACGCCGCGATGTACAAGGCAAAGGCGGCCGGTCGCAACACCTACGCGCTGTTCGACGAGATACTGCACACCCGCTCGCTCGCTCGGCTGAACATGGAGTCCGAGTTGCGGCTGGCCCTGGCCCGCGGAGAGTTCGAGGTGTACTACCAGCCGGAGGTGCAGACGGCGACCGAGCGGCCCATGGGGGCCGAGGCCCTGATTCGCTGGCACCACCCGAGCGGCCAGCTCGTCTCGCCGTTGGAGTTCATTCCGGTGGCCGAAGACTCGGGCCTCATTAAGCCGATCGGGAGGTTCGTGTTCGAGGAGGCGGTGTCCCAGCTGGCTGCGTGGGATGCCGCACCCGACGGGCCGCATCTGGAAACCGTGTCGGTGAACCTCTCATCGTGGGAGCTGGACGATCCCGAGACGGCCGATGCGGTTCGCGCCGCGCTCGGAAGCCATGGCATCGCGCCGCACCGCGTGGCGCTGGAGGTCACCGAGAGTGCGGTTATGGCTGACAGCACGAATACCCGGCGCTCGCTGGAGATCTTCAAGGAGCTCGGCCTGCGCGTGGCGATTGACGACTTCGGGACCGGGTACTCCTCGCTGGCCCACCTGCACACGCTCCCCGTCACCTCCGTCAAGATCGACCGCTCTTTCGTCGAGCGGCTGGGTTCCGCCGACGATTCAGCGCCGGTCGTGCGGGCCATCATTGAGATGAGCCACGCCATGGGGCTGCACGTCGTGGCCGAAGGCGTCAGCAACGCGCGCCTACGCGATCTCATCGTGGAGCTCGGGTGTGAGGCGGCGCAGGGCTTCTTCTGGGCCCGACCGATGCCAGCCGGGGAGTTCGAGCAGTGGTGGCGGGAGGCCGCACAGCGCGCCCTGGCCCTGCGGTAGAGGGGTCGGGCAGGCGGGCTCAGTGATCGTGGGCCGCCGCGCCGACGTGTGGTGAGGTGAGGGCGGCCATCCCCCGTAGACTGGACTCATGAGTGGCTCGCACGAGCAGGAGACCGGGACCTTCACGGTCAAGCGGGGGTTGGCGGACATGCTCCGCGGCGGCGTGATCATGGACGTGGTGACCGCCGACCAGGCGAAGATCGCCGAGGACGCGGGCGCCGTGGCCGTCATGGCCCTCGAGCGGGTGCCGGCCGACATCCGGCGCGACGGAGGCGTGGCGCGCATGAGCGACCCCGTGCTGATCGAGGGGATCGTGGAGGCGGTCACCATCCCGGTGATGGCCAAGGCGCGCATCGGGCACTTCGCCGAGGCGCAGGTGTTGCAGTCGCTCGGGGTCGACTTCATTGACGAGTCCGAGGTCCTCTCGCCCGCCGACGAGGCTCATCACATCGACAAGTGGCCCTTTGTGGTGCCCTTCGTGTGCGGGGCGACCAACCTCGGTGAAGCGTTGCGGCGCATTTCCGAGGGCGCTGCCATGATCCGCTCGAAGGGGGAGGCGGGGACTGGGAACATCATAGAGGCGGTGCGCCACCTGCGGTCGATCCTGGGTGACCTGCGCGCTGTCGGCGCGGTGACTGATCCGGCCGAGCTCTACGGGTGGGCCAAGTCGCTGTCGGCTCCGGTGGGTCTGGTGCAGTCGATTGCCGCTTCCGGTGGCAAGTTGCCGGTGCCGCTGTTCTGCGCCGGCGGCATCGCCACCCCGTCGGATGCCTCGCTGGTCATGCAGCTCGGTGCCGAGGCCGTGTTCGTCGGCTCGGGCATCTTCAAGTCTGGTGATCCGGCGCGGATGGCGTCGGCCATCGTGGAAGCCACGGCGCACTTTGCTGACGCCGAACTCGTCGCGAAGGTTTCCCGTGGTCTCGGCGAGGCTATGCGTGGCGTGCAGCTCGGCGCCGGCGAGGAGCGGTTGGCCGAGCGCGGCTGGTAGCTGTTCTGGGTTCGCGCGCTGGTGCTCGCTGGTGCTCGCTGGTGCTCGCTGGGCTCGTTGGGCTCAGCCGAAGCTGACGCTGCCCGAGCCGGTGATCACCATGTACTGGCTGAGCGGCTTGGCGTTGCCGTTGCACTGACCCTTACCGCTCTTGGCGGTGGGGCTGACGATACCGAAGAGCGCCGTGATGGTCAGCGTTCCTGTAATGCCCTGGTAGAGCCCTGTCCCGTTGAAGATCGTGGCGGGCCCGGTCGCGCTCGCCGATGCCGAGCACGTCGCGTCGTTGATCGTCGGCTGCACCTTTCTGGCCTGCGCGTTGAAGGCGGAGGTGTTGACCTCGAAGCTTCCCTTCTTGAGCTGAAGCTTGACGTACCCCCCGCTGGCGACGGCCTTGCCAGCCTTGTTGACCGCCGTCGATACGCCGTAATCGCCGATCGCACCCGTGATCGTCACGGTGCCGTGAATGCTGTCCTTCTGCGGTGAGTACACCACAATGGCGCCCGCGGTCGGGGTGGCGGTCTGTGTCGCTCGTGTTGCCCGTGCTGTGTGTTCTGCCGTGACGTGGGCGAGCGAGGCGAACGCGGCGGTCGTCCCTCCTCCCAGCACGGTGCCGGCGATGGAGATGCAGACGGCGCCGGCGATGGCGATGGCGAGTGCTGCTCTTGCGACGGTGCCGTGGCGCGTCTGCACGTCTGCCTCCTGATTGCTCATTGCTGGTGGTGGTGTCGTCGAGAGTGTTGCATGCCTCCTCGTACACTCTCCTAATGGGCGACATTGCCGTCGGGGTCCTGAATCTGCAGGGTGACGTCCGCGAGCACGAGGCCGCGCTGATGAGTGCCGGCTGCACGGTCACGCGCGTCACATCCCCCCCGGACCTCGACGGGCTGGCGGGTCTGGTCCTGCCGGGCGGGGAGTCCACCACGCTCTCCATGCTGCTGGAGTCCACCGGCTTGTTCGATGCGGTGGCCGAGCGCCTCGCGTCGGGTCTGCCCGTGCTGGGCACCTGCGCGGGCCTGATCCTGCTCGCCTCAGAGGTCATTGACGGCCGCCCCGATCAACGCAGCTTCGGCGCGCTGTCCGCGGTGGTGCAGCGCAACGGGTTCGGCCGCCAGATGCAGTCTTTCGAGACGGAGCTCGAGTTCGGCGAGGGTCCCGCCCTGCCGGCCGTGTTCATCCGGGCACCCAGGGTGCTCAGCGTGGGGCCCGAGGTCACCGTCCTGGCCTCCCTGCCCTCGGACTCGTCCCCGGTGCTCGTCCGTCAGGGCTCCATCCTCGCGTCCTGCTTCCACCCCGAGCTGACACCGGACCGCCGGGTGCACGCGCTGTTCGCGCAGATGTGCGCCGGCTGACGCCGGACGCCGGCCTCGCCGCCTGTCGCCTGTCACCCGCCTTCTGTCACACCCCTCCGTCACACTGCGTCGCAATGGCTATAGCGACCGTGCCGAACCCGACGCCCATCATGCGCACGCGGCCCCTCTGCCGCGACCACGGCGGCGACCCCCGCGCCCTGGAGCTGGCCGCCAGCCTGGAGGAACACCAGATCGCCATCAGCACGCACGAGGCGGCCATGCTCAGCGAAATAGCCGAGTTCGACCGCGCCGAGTCCTGGCGGGGCGACGGTGCGCTCTCCATGGACGCCTGGCTCCAGGCACGCCTCCGTGTCAGTCCCGCCCGGGCCCGCACCCTTGTCGCGGCCGCCGCGAAGGTGGGGGAGCTCCCCCGGCTCTGCGATGCGTTTTCGGCCGGACGCCTCACCCTTGATGTGCTCGCCCATCTCGCCGCCGTCGCCACCTCGGCGACCGACGGCGAGCTGGCGTCGTCGTGCGGAGATCTCACGGTCCGCCAGGCGCGCGACCTGAGAGCCGCCGGCGCCGGGGCGAGCGATGCGGCCCACCAGTATTCGCGGCGTCACGTCCGCTTCAATGACGCTCGCTGTACCCTCACCGCCCAACTCCCGGCCGAACGCTACGCCGCGCTCAAGGCACGCCTCATGCGCCAGGCCCGGCGGCACGACCATCCCTCGTCGTCAGCCGAAGGGTACGAGCCGCTCGAGTGTCGCGTGGCCGATGCCTTGTACGACCTCGTGGTCGCCACGCCCGGCGCCGCTTCCGCTCCTTCGACGGAGCATTTCGGCCGGGCCAGGCCGACGGTGGTGGTCCATGTCGACCTGGCGGTGCTCACCGGCGACGTCCCTGGTCACGCGTATATTCCGGGCATCGGGCCCCTCTCGGCCGAGGTGGCCCGCCGGCTGTCCTGCGACGCCGTCCGCCAGCTCTCCATCGACGGTCCCTCCGGCAATTGCCTCGACCTCAAGCCGCTCCGCCGTGACCCGACCACGGCACAGCGCCTGGAGATCGCCCGCCGCGACAATTGCCAGTGCCGCTTTCCCGGCTGCCACATCACCGCCATCACCGACGTGCACCACATGCACGAGTTCGACAAGGGCGGGCCGACCGTGCTGTCGAATCTGATCACGCTGTGCGCGGGGCATCACAGCCGGGTGCACGAGCTCGGGTGGAGCATGCGCGGCAACGCCAACGAGACCGTCACCTTCACCAGCCCGCACGGGCATCAGTCGCGCTCGGTTCCCTCACCCGTGTGGCGTCGCGCCCTCCCGCAACGGAAATGAGCGATTGAGCGCTAGCCCTTCACGGCGCGCAGGATCTCGTCGGTCACCGCGGCAGGGTCCTCCAGCGGCAACATATGACCGCGCCCTTCGACCGTGACCAGGCGCGCCCCGGGGATGCCCGAGACGAGCTGATCGCTCAGCCGCGGCGGTGTGAGCGAGTCGAGGGAGCCCACGACCACCGTGGTGGGCAGCGGAATGGTCGCGATGCCCTCGAGCAGGTTGAGGGCGACGAGCGCATCGAAGAAGCCCGCACGCACGGAAGGGACGCACTGGCCGAAGAGGTTGCGTGTCAGGTCCATCTGTGCGCCCACGGGATCCTTGCCGAAGACGCCCCGCACGAAGCGGCGGCCGTGCACAGAGCTCATGGCCCTCGTCGTGATCGGCGACCGGATGAGGGCCCCCGCCGCGCGCGCCGCCTGCTCGGGTCCACTGGTAAGGCTCGTCGCCGCGGTCGATACGAGCACAATCGCCTTCGCGCGCTGCCCCAACACCTCGGGCCGGTAGGTGGCCAGGCTCATGACGGTCATGCCGCCCATGGAGTGGCCCGCCAGGACGGCGTCGGTGACGTCGTTCGCCTCCAGCACGTTCGCCAGGTCGTCGCCCAGCACCTGCATGCTCAGAGTCGCGGTGCCGCGCGTGCTCGCCGCGTGGCCCCGCTGGTCGTAGAGCACGACCCGGTGACCCGACTCCACCAGGCGGCGGGCGACCGGCACCCAGATCTCGTGCGAGCACCCCCAACAATGGGGGAGCACCACGGTCGGTCCCTGGCCGGCGACCCACGTCGCCAACTCGGCCCCGTCGGGCGTGTGCACCTTCGAGGCCGTTGGCGAGACGTCGCCCCACCCGAGCTCGGCCTCCTCGGCGGCATACGCACCCGAGGTCTGCGCCTCCTCCAGCGTCGCCCTCACGGCCGCGGTTGCTCTTCGGTAGGCGGCAGTACCTCCGATCGCGGCGACCAGCGCCCCGAACACGACGGCTCTGCGGCCCCTCTTCGAACGTGACTGTGGAGTACCCATGAACGCTCAGTGTACGGCCGCCCGGTAACCGGAGTAAAGGAAATCAGCTCTTGACATAATCCCTTATTTCCTGAAAAGATAGGGGCCATGGCCACCACCACCACCACCACGGAATCCATACCCACCCGCCCGGCGAGCGAAAAGGCGGGCGAAAAGACGCCAGACGAGCGCATCGCACGCCTCTCGACCGCCTCGCTCAAGCGGATCGTGGAGCCCGATGTCGATGTCCCCGGCGCCGTCGGCGACGGCCAGGTCCTCCCCGACGAGCTGCTCAGCGTGGCCGACCTGCCCGAGGTCCTCGGAGCGCTCACGCCTGAGCAGAAGTGCACCCTCTCCCGCGAGGAGTTCGCGTCCATTGTCGACACCGGCATCCGCTTCGAGTCGGTGCTGATGGCCGGCTTCTCCATGGAGATCGTCAACCGCCGCGACCTGACCGACCCCCGCGTCACCTACCTCCTGCACGAGATGGGGGAGGAGACCCGCCACTCCCGCCTCTTCGTCCGCCTGCTGACACAGATCCGCCCAAGGGCCAAGAACCCGCTCGACAACTGGGTCCTCCGCCTGGCGCAGAACGCGCTCCTCCCGGTGCTCACCTCCATGCGGTCCATGTTCTGCCTCCTGGTCCTCAGCGGCGAGGAGGTGCCCGACCTCATGCAGAAGCTGGCGTCCGAACACCCCGACACCGACCCGATGATCAAGGCCGTGAGCAAGTACCACCGCCAGGAGGAGGCCCGCCATCTCGCGTTCGCCCGCATGCTGTTCCCCGAGCAGTGGGCGGCCGCCGGCCCGTTCGAGCGCTTCGTCGTGCGGCACCTCAGCTCCCGCATCGCCATCGGCATGTTCGACACCATTGTGCACCCGGGCGTCTATGCGACCGTCGGCCTCCCCACCTGGAAGACGTGGCGGGCGGTCAACCGCACGCGGGGCCGCACCGCGCTGCGCCACCGCGCGCTCAAACCGCTCCTCGACACCCTGCTCGACGCCGGCGTCTTCGCCGGCAACCGGATCCCCAAGGGGTGGCGCCTGGCGGCGGGGGTCGACCGCCATGGACTGCCCGTCGCCTCGGCCGAGGCAGCGTGACCGATACCGCAGCCGCGACGAAGGGCGACCGGACCCGCCAAGCCCTCCTGGCCGCCGCCATCGCTCGATTCGCCCGCGACGGTTTCCGCGGCAGCTCGGTCGCCGACATCTGCCGGGACGCCGGGCTCTCGACCACTGCGTCCTACCCGTACTTCGCCAACAAGGAGGCGCTGTTCATCGCCGCCGTCGACGAGGACGTGGCCGTGCTGATCAACGAGGCCGTCTCCGTGGTGGTCATTCAGTCGGAGCTCGAGCACTGGGGTCGCGCCATGATGCGGGGGCTGATCACGCGCATTGAGGACCACCCGCTGGCCCGCCGCATTGTGTCGGGCCGGGAGCCCGAGTTCACCATGCGCCTCTTGGACATTCCCGCGCTGGCCGAGCTCCGCAAGACGGTTACCGAGCTCATCCGGATGCAACAGTCCAGCGGCGCCGTACGCCGGGACATCGACCCCGCGCAGACGGCGACGGGGATGGTGGTGATCGTCATATCGCTGCTGATGGCCACCATGCAGACCGGATCGGGTGGCTGGGAGCTCGTCGCCGACGACGTGGAGTCGGTCCTCCACGCCGCCACCCGCCCCCCGCCCCCTTGAGACGCATTGGTGTGGCTGTGCTGACGGCCGTCGCCCTGATCGCCACCGCGGCAGGCGCCAAAGCTTCTGCTCGCACGCTCACCAAGACCGCGCACGCGCCCTTCGGGAGCTGCGCCTCACACGACATCAGCGTGCGGGTGACGGTGCCCCGGCTGACCTACACCCCGACGCAGCACGGCACGATCACCGCCGTCATCACGAACACGGGGACCACCCCCTGCACGTACCTCGGCACCAATCGCCCGACGCAGCTGATCGGGCCCTGCGGCACCATCCCCTACGAGGTCGACAACCGCAACGGCGTCAGGGTCTGGCCGAGCGGCGTCCAGAACTACATGTGCACCCTGCAGGTCGGCCACACCCTCCTCCCCGGCGCGAGCGTCAACGCGGCCGGCGCCTGGGACCAGTTCATGTACCACGCAAGCCATGGTCCACGAGGCACGTACGAGCTCGTCGTCGACCGCACCATCCGGTTCCGGCTGGTCCTCACGTAGCGAAGTTCGGCATCGCCTCCCGCGCGACGTCGGCGCGGCCCTTGGGCTCCTCCCACTCCTCCTGGCGACCGAGCGCGGTGAGGTCCAGATACGCGTAGCCGCCACCGGTCCACTCGGTCCCGCGAGCCGTCATGTAATAGGTATGGAACACACGATCCCCGTCGCGCAGGAAGCAGCTGACCCCGGGGTTCTCGAACGGCTGCTCCATCGACAGGAGCCAGTGCAGCGAAGCGTTCTCGGGCGACGCCAACTCCTCCCGCGACCGGAAGTTCACCACCAGCGGCGCCACGCTCTCGTCAACCGTGGCCCAGAAGTCGTAGTTGAAGTCGCTCCCGAACGACGAATAGAAGGGGAAGGTCCACCCCCGCGTGGCCTTGTACGCCGCGACCTTTTCGAACGGCGCCCGGGCCACGCAGGCAAACGTGGTGTCCCGCACGGCCAAGTGCCGGAGCAGCCCGTCGGATATTTCGTCACACCCGGCCGTGCAACTGGGGCAGCCGTCCTCCCACGACGGATCGAACATGAAGTGCTGCACGATCAGTTGCCGGCGCCCCTCAAAGAGCTCGCGCAACCCCACGGGACCACCCGGCCCCTCGAAGACATAGGGCTTGTCCACCTCGACCATCGGCAGCATCCGCCGGGCCGCCGAGAGCCGGTCCCGCTGCCGGGACAGCTCCTTCTCCTCGGCCAGCAACGCCGCCCGGGCGGCCAGCCATTCGTCTCGGGACGCGATCGTGGGCAGGTTCATGGTCATAGGACGGGGCGCCGCCGCCGAACTCATCGGCGGCCGCAGGGGCGGCCTACAATCAAAGCCCCAAGTCCCAGGGAGGAACGTAGGAACATGTCGGGTCACTCGAAGTGGGCGACCACCAAGTACCGCAAGGGTGCGCAGGACAAGGCCCGCGCCAAGGTCTTCGCCAAGTGCATCCGCCAGGTCGAGGTGGCGGCCCGTGAGGGCGGCGGCGACCTGGACGCGAACGCCACGCTGCGCACCATGTACCAGAAGGCCCGCGCCGCATCGGTGCCCCTCGACACCATTGAGAAGGCCATCAAGCGGGGGACCGGCGAGCTCGAGGGCGTGCGCTACGAGGCCATCAACTACGAGGGCTACGGCCCCGCCGGCGTCGCCATCATGGTCGAGACCCTGAGCGACAACCGCAACCGCACCGGCTCCGAGGTGCGCAACCTGTTCAACCGCAACGGCGGCAACATGGCCGAGCCGGGCGCCGTGAGTTGGCAGTTCGAGCGCAAGGGCATTGTGAGCGTGGCCGCCAGCGTCGATGAGGACAAGCTCATGGAACTCGCCATGGACGCCGGCGCCGAGAACCTCGCGAACAACGGCGAATCATGGGTCATTACCTGTGCTCCGGGTGACCTCGAGTCGGTCCGCCAGGCCCTGGAGGACGGAGGGGTCACCCCCGCGGCCGTCGACCTCTCCCTTGAGCCCACCACGCTGGTGCCGGTGCTCGATGAGGGCGAGGCCAAGCGGGTGCTGCGCCTGTTGGAGGCGATCGACGACCATGACGACGTACAGGCCGTTCACGCGAACGCCGACATTGCCGACGAGGTCCTGGCCGCCTTCGAGGGCTGAGGCGCTGCCTGCCCAGATCCCACCCTCCGTGCGTGGTGCCGACTACGCTACGAACGCATGTTCGTATTGGGGATCGACCCGGGCCTCTCGCGCTGCGGCTACGGGCTGGTCGGCCGGGGTGAGGCCGACGGTGCGCTGAAGGCGCGCGCGGCGGGGGTGATCGAGACCGATCCGGGGCGGCCGTTGCCCGATCGACTGTTGATCCTGCACACCGAGCTGCGGGCCCTGGTCGCCGAGCTCAAGCCTGACGTTGTGGCGGTCGAACGGGTCTTCTTCCAGGTCAACGTCCGCACCGCCATGTCGGTCGGTCAGGCCAGCGGGTTGGCCCTCGTCGCGGCGGCCGAGGCGGGGTGCGAGGTCACCCAGTACACGTCCAACGAGGTGAAGGAGGCACTCGTCGGTTACGGCGCGGCCACCAAGGACCAGGTGCAGAAGATGGTGGCGCGGGTGCTCGGCCTGCCCTCGGTCGACGGGCCGCCCGACGTGGCCGATGCCCTGGCGCTGGCGGTGTGCCACCTGACGACAGTCCCGTTGCGACGGGCGGTGGAAGCGGCCATGGCCGTACAGGAAAGGAGCGGGGTGCCGTGATCGGGTTTCTTCGTGGCCGCGTGGTGCTGCGGTCGGGTGAGGGTGAGGTCATCGTCGACGTGGCCGGTGTCGGCTACAGAGTCACGGTGACACCGAGCACGGCGGCCGCGCTCTCGCATGGCTCTAATTCCAATGGCTCCAGCCCCGAGGCGGCGCTGTTCGTGCACACCCATGTCCGCGAGGACGCCATCGTCCTGTACGGGTTCGTCCACGATGACGAACGCCGGTGCTTTGAGGTCCTGCTCGGGTCCCACGGCGTCGGTCCCGCCCTCGCCTTGGCG
>Ga0307374_10001748_pt1 | contig 39781 bp, 38 predicted proteins | sample OX3MG_FD_202532 | JGI IMG/M metagenome (GOLD analysis project Ga0307374, IMG submission 202532) | Soil microbial communities from Risofladan, Vaasa, Finland - OX-3 | ecosystem: Environmental > Terrestrial > Soil > Coastal area > Acid sulfate soil | place: Finland: Risofladan, Vaasa | collected... | reverse complement strand
CGACTCTGCGACATCACGGTCTCGTTCCTTCGCGCCCAGGTCGCCCACGGCGCGCGTGCACTGCAACTCTTCGACTCCTGGGCCGGAGCACTCACGCGTGACGAGTACCGGCGATTCGCGCTGCCCTCGACCGAGCGGGTGCTCGCGAACGTGGCCGAACTCGGCGTGCCCACGATCCTGTTCGGCGTCGGCACGGGCGAACTGCTCGATCTCATGAGTTCGGCCAACAGTTCGGTGATGGGGATTGACTGGCACGTCGATCTCGACGAGGGCCGCCGTCGCGTCGGTGGTCGACCGGTGCAGGGCAACCTCGATCCAGCGCGCTGTCTAGGTGGAATCGACGCCGCCGTCGAAGGCGCTCGCGAAGTGATGGCTCGCGCCGGTGCCGATGCTGGCCATATCTTCAATCTGGGTCACGGGGTCCTACCTTCGACCGATCCCGCGACGCTCGAAGCGGTCGTGCGCGTCGTCCACGACGAGGGAAGAGCGGGTGTTCGGTGACAATCGGAGTGCTCGTCATGGCCTACGGCACACCGACGACGCCCGACGACGTCGAGGCTTATTACACGAGGATTCGACACGGGCGCGCACCTTCGCCTGAGCAACTCGCCGATCTCCAGCGCCGTTACAACGCCATCGGCGGCACGTCACCGCTCAGGGAACGAAGCGCCGATCAGGTGGCGGGCATTGCCGCCGCGCTTGAAGTGCGCCGCCCGGGCGGCTTCGACGTGCGATTCGGCACCAAGTACGAACCACCTCTACTCGAGACGATCGCCGAATCGTTTCGCGCAGACGGAATTCGCGTCGTCGTGGGACTGGTCCTCGCACCACACTCGTCGTCGATGTCGACGGACCAGTACATGTCGAGGGCCAAAGGAGCACTGGGTGATGACACCGAATTCATCGAGATTGGCGCGTGGTGGGAGTTCCCGGGTTTTCTCGAGATCATCGCCGCACGGGTCAATGACGCTTTGGCGACCGTCCCGCTCACGCGCCGCGCCACGACCGAAGTGATCTTCTCGGCGCACTCGCTGCCCGAGAAGATCCTGGCGACCGGTGACAACTACCCAGAGCAGCTACGAGAGAGCGCCAAGCGTGCCGCAGCGCTAGCTGGCGTGGAGCGTTGGGACGTCGCGTGGCAATCGGCCGGACGAACACCCGACCCGTGGCTCGGACCCGACATCTTGCAGGTCCTGCGTGACAAGCGGGCGTTGGGCGTGACCGACGTCGTGTCGTGTCCCATCGGATTCGTGAGCGACCACCTCGAAGTGCTCTTTGACATCGACATCGAAGCACAAGGCGTGGCCCACGATCTGGGCCTCAATCTGATTCGAACCGCCTCACTCAATGACGACGCGGCGTTCACGGCGCTGCTGGCGAACGTCGTCGTAGAGCGCGTCTCTTGAGCCGCGATTCGATCGTCGTCGTCGGAGGCGGCATCAGCGCACTCGGCGCCGCGTGGGAACTTTCCGGGGGCTCGGAAGGTCCCCACTCCGATACGCCGCGGATCGAACTGATCGAAGAAAGACCTCTCGTCGGAGGAGCACTCGCCACCACTGAGTTCGCCGGTCGAACGATTGATCTCGGCGCCGACGGATTTCTCGGCCGACGCCCGGAAGCCGTCGACCTGGTTCACGAACTTGGATGTGACGACCAACTCGAAGCGGTTGACGCGAGCGGGGCGTCACTTTGGTTGCGCGGTGCGCTGGATGAACTGCCGGAAGGGTTGGTCTTGGGAATACCGACTTCATCAGGTCAGTTGAAGACCGTTCGGGGACTCTCGACTCACGCGCGCCTCGACGCGTGGCGCGACGAACACGCGCCGGTGCGAATGAAAATCGGTGACGACGCGACCATCGGCGACATCGTGCGCACCAAGTTGGGTCGAGAGCTCTGCTACCAATTTGTCGAACCAATGCTGGGCGGTATACAAGCCGGCCGCATCGACGAGCTTTCCGCGAAGTCGGTGTTCCCCGCCTTGCTCGACGCGGCACGAAAGGGCGGATCGCTTATGCGCGCCATTCGCGCGAGCGGGCCCAGCAACCCGGGTCCCTCGGCGACGACGACATCTTCTGGACCAGCGTTCTACTCGTTGCTCGGTGGCGTCGGATCCCTCCCCTTCGAAATCGCGCGCCGCCTTCGAGAACGAGGTGTCGTGGTGCGCACCGGCGTCGCGGTGACGGCCCTTCGTCGCACACCATCGGGCAACTATCCCTGGGAGGTCGACACCCACGCCACGACGACTCCGGCCGACGCCCTTGTCGTAGCCACGCCCGCGTCCGTCACCGCTCGACTACTTGGTACTCACGACCCGGCGTTGTCGCGTCTCGATGACGTGCGCAGCGCCAGTGCCGCCATGGTCACCTTCGCCGTCGCGCGCGATGCTGTTGCGCTCCCGGCGAAGGGCACCGGGATCCTCGTGCCGCTCGCCACGTCGTGGTCCGGTGAGGGTTCCATGATGACCACCGCCGTGACGTTCCTCGACCGCAAATGGCCACACCTGCGTCGCGACGAGGACGTGGTACTTAGAGCGCACGTCGGGCGAATCGACGACTTGCGCTGGAACGACATGAGTGATGAGGAACTCATCAGCCGTGTCGGTGCCGAACTGAAAGTGCTCCTCCCTTCCTTCGGCTCACCGAACGACGCGCTGGTGCAACGTTGGCCCGACAGTTTGCCGCAGTACTACGTCGGACACGAGACCATGGTGACGAACGCGAAGTCAGCCGCCGCGCAACTCGGCGTCTCGCTGTGCGGCAACGCGTATGACGGTGTCGGCATACCGGCCTGCGTCGGATCGGGCCGCCGCGCAGCCCGTGAAGCTCTCGCGATGCTTCGCCTCAGTGTTCGAACGGATCAGAGGTAGTAGCCCGAGTGGATGTAGATGCAGGGAACACCTTCGCTCACGTACATCGCGTGATTCTTCGGGTCGTCGTCGAGCGCCAGGCGAATGTCGAATCCCTCCCTCACCAGGTCACGTAACGCGCCGCGTTTGAACTCATCGACGCCCGAGTAGTCACCATATTCGCGCATGATCAAGACATCCCACCTCAGTCCGTAGCGCTCGAGCCACGCGACCGTATGTGGCTGGACCCTTCGAGGGCGTCCGGTCAAGAGCACGACCTTGAGCGACGAGTCCAAAAGCTCCAGCAATCGCTCGATCTCTTCGATAATTGGGTCGTCACCGCAGGCGTCGAAGAACCTCTTCCAGTCGCCCCAGTCGAGGTAGTGCTGGCGACCGGCGGCATCAGCCAGCACACCGTCGATATCGAAAATGACCGCCGGACCGGCTCCCGACGCTCCTTCGCGCCAGAGCCAATTCTCCCGCGAGTAGTCCGAAGTCATCTGTAGCAAGGCTAACGGCGTGACGCGATGCGTTGTCTGCGAGACTGGACGGCGTGGGTTGTACCGAGCGTCAAACGCTGCCTATTCCTTTCGGCCATCACGTCTATGTGGTGAGCGACCTCGCACTCTCGCCTTCCACCGACGAAGAGTCTCGACCGGTACACGAACTCATCAGTCTCTTGGGCGACATCGACGACGCCGCCGTCGTCGTCGTTGCGGGCAATTTCTTCCATCCGGAACCCACCTCGGACCTGGTGAAATTCATCGACGCCACGTTGGCCGCACTGCCGACCCTGCGAGAACAGATCGTCGCCTTTACCGGCAACGTGCGGCACCGATTCGTCGTGCTGCCCGGCACTGACGATCAAGAGCTGAAGAAAAACGCGGTCGCTCGCGAACGACTTCAAGGGCTCGGCATCACGTTCGCGAATGATTTGATCCTGCACATCGCCACCGCCAACGGAGTGCGCGACCTCGCGATCGCGGCTGGTGACTGTCCAATCGACACGGCGCGCGCGGACGTCGATGACCGCGCTGACGCGCAACGTCTCGAGGACCCGCACGCGTTGCCGCGATTCGTCGCGTCGCGCGTCTTGTACCGCCGTCTTGCCGGCTGGGTATGGTTCCCGGTGATCTCCCTGTTGATCTTCGACGTGTTGACCTCACTCAATGCGATCTTCAATCACTTCACCCACCACCACGTTCGCGTGCGCACGCCTCACACCGGCAGCTTCTGGGGCAACCTAGTGCTGAACCTCCTCATTTTGGCGATCGTGGAAGCCATCGTCGTTTCTTGCGCCGGACTCATCGTTCGTCGGCGTTTCGACCGTGAAGCCCGTCGAGCGGCACCGGCAGAACTCAGCGAACCGCTCGCGCTCACGCTGGTCGACGACGTCGACGCCTTGGAGTTCGCGCGTCGAAACGCCGAGCGCGGCGGGGCCGGTGCCGTGGTCGGCGGCGCACCGCGCCCGGCACTGGCGTTCCTCGACCGTGGCGTGTGCGCCGCGCCCGGCCCCTCGCGCACCGTCGTCATCGAACGACGAGGTCGATTTGGTCTCCCGCCGGTCTTCACTTCAGTTGACCGTCTCGGAATCGTCGAGATCGAAGCGGCCAGCACCGTGCAGGTTCGTCTTTATGCCGGTGAGACCCGTCACGGTCGAGACCGCCTCCTCGAAGAGCTCGTGGCCAACACCGACGTCCAGCCGGCTCCTTCGAGTGCGACGACGACAGTTGGTTCGTGGCCGACTGGCAACCCCTTCCCCGTCACCGTGGAACGATTGAAAGAGCAGCGCCGCCAGCGCACGATACGTCGCTGGGCAAGTGGACTCCTCTTCCTTGACGGACTGGTCAACGTCATAGTCACCGCGACTCCACCCCTTCGCCACCGTCTCCACGAGGTTCAGAACTATTTCCCGTTGGGAGTGGCCCAGTCTGCGGCCGCGCTGACCGCCGTCGCTGGCATCGCCATGATCATGATGGCGCGCGGAGTGCGTCGCGGCCAGCGACGGGCGTGGTTCGTGGCGTGCGTAGTGCTGGCGACCACGGTCGTCGCCCACCTCGTGCGCGGTGGCACCGTCCGTGCATCCCTGATCGCGGCATCGATCTTGACTCTTTTGGTCATTGAACGACGATACTTTCAGGCCTCGACGGACCGCTCAAGCGCACGCGCGGCGATACCGCGACTCGTCTTCATCGCGCTTGTTTCGGTCGTTGCCGCCACGGCCGGCGTCGAGCTCTCGTCGCGTCATCACCTGCCCGCGTTCGGTGTGGTCGTCATGGCGTGCATCGAACGCTTCGCGGGCCAAGCGAACATTGCCCTGCCCGACGCCGCGGCGGACTTCGTGAATCCTTCGCTTCTGGCGATCGGCGTCTCACTTTTCATATCCGCCCTCTATGTACTGACGAGACCGGTCGTTGACCGGCGCCTGTCGATGACCGGCCGAGGAGCCGAACGGCGTCTTGCGGAACTACGGGCCAGAGAGATCGTGCGAAGGCACGGACGAGGGACGTTGGACTACTTCGCGTTGCGAGACGACAAACAGTTCTTCTTCTTCCGTGACTCGCTCGTGGCCTACGCCGTCTACGGCGGCGTCGCGTTGATCTCACCTGACCCCATCGGACCCGTGGCGGAACGCTCCGAAGCCTTCAGCGCCTTTCGCGCGTACGCCGAAGGACGGGGCTGGACGATCGGCGTGATCGGCGCCGGCGAAGACTGGCTCCCGATCTATGGTTCAGCCGGACTCCATCACCTCTACATGGGTGACGAAGCCATCGTGGACTGTCCCACCTTCAGCCTGAGCGGCGGCAAGATGAAAGGGCTTCGTCAAGCCACCACGCGCCTCACCCGACACGGCTACACCGTCGAGTTTCTCGATCCGGCGAACATCGATCCAAGTCGTGTCACGGACATTGTCGAGTTGATCTCGATGTTGCGACGCGGCGAGGCGGAGCGAGGTTTCTCGATGATGCTGGGTCGTCTCTTCAATCCTAAGGACAAGGGACTGTTATTGACGATCGTGCACGGGCCCGACGGAAAGCCGGCCGCGGTCTGTCAGTTCGTGCCCTCGCCGGCCATCAATGGTTACTCCCTCGATCTCATGCGGCGTGACCCCGGCGAACACCCCAACGGATTGATTGACTTCGCCTTGTGCTCAACGATCGAACATTTGCGAGAGACCGGTGCGCGCGGACTTAGTCTCAACTTCGCTGCATTTCGCTCGGTGCTGGACGGCGGGCGCGGAGAAGGGACGTTCACTCGTGTCGAGCGATGGGCGCTCAAACGACTCTCGGGAATCTTCCCGATCGAATCGCTGTGGACGTTCAACGCGAAGTATCACCCCTCGTGGTTGCCGCGCTACCTCGTCTATCCCGCGGCCGAGAGTTTCGTTCCCGTCGCAGCCGCCGTCTTTCGCGCCGAATCACTGACGGAGCTACCGGTTCTGGGACGCTTCCTCGCGAGTGACCCGTCGAATCGACCGGGGACCGTGGTTCCCGAAGAGGTGTTGGCGGCAGCCAAAGAGATCGACGAGCACATACTTCACTGACGACAAGACCGGTCAAACGTGGATCCTCACTTTTCGCGGAAACGCGCTGTGACCGGCGAGAATGACTCGATAGATAGAGTGTGGCGACCAACCGCAAATGGAGGAAACCATGCCTGAATTTCCGACCATCAACCATGTCGCGTTGACCGTCAATGACCTCAGTCGAAGCGTGCCGTGGTACCAACGACTCTTTGATGCTGAGCCCGTATTCGATGAGGACACTGGAGCTTTCCGACTGGTCGGCTGGCTGGTGGGTGGCCAGACGTTGGTAGTACTTCACCAGTTTTCCGATCCTGCCGATAACTCGCCGTTCGATGAACGACGAATCGGACTCGACCACCTGGCGTTCCAATGCGCCAACCGCGATGAGTTGTCCCAATGGGAGGCCCGACTCAACGATCTTGGTGTCGCCCATGCGGGCATCGTCGACGCTGGCTACGGCTCCGGCCTCTCGTTTCGAGACCCCGACAACATCGCCTTAGAGTTCTTCGCGCCTCCGTCCTAGAGTCGCTGCCCTTGGCGCAGGTCACAGACGTCACATAGTCTCGGGAACGTGACCGACTTCAACAATGTTGAACTGCCCGGTTCCCTCTTCGACCATGTCAATTTGGGCGGCGCGCAGTTTCGCAGTGTCTACCTCACTGAGGCAACGTTTCGAAGCGTCGACTTCAGCCGAGTGACAATGCGTGGCGTCGATCTCATCGACGTCGACATCCACGGCGAAGTGGAGAACCTTGTGATCAACGGTGTCGACGTCACTCCACTCATCGAAGCCGAACTCGATCGGCGACACCCCGAGAGAATCAAGATGCGACCCACGGATGCTGACGGATTTCGAGAAGCCTGGCGGATCCTGGACCATCTGTGGGAGGGAACGATGAAGCGAGCACGTTCTATGGCGCCCGAACAGCTGCACCAACGAGTCGACGGCGAGTGGTCGTTCATCGAGACTTTGCGCCACCTCTCCTACGCCACCGATTGCTGGGTGTACAGGGCGATCCTCGGTGAAATGTCGCCGTGGGATCCTCTGGACCTTCCCCACGACGAAGCTGCGGATGGTCCAGAGTTCTCGCCTGACCGCAACGCCGCGCCCACACTCGATACGGTGCTGGCGCTACGGCACAGCCGCAGCGCCGCGGTGCGGAGTTTCATCGAACAACTGACCGAGAACCAGCTGGATTCAGAGAATGCGGTTGAGGGACCGGGCTGGCCGCCGCCGGGAAACTACCGCGTTCGAACGTGTCTGCGCGTCGTCCTAAACGAAGAGTGGCAACACCGGCTCTACGCCGAGCGCGATTTCGAGATCTTGGTCGCTCATTAGCCGGGGGCTGACAACGCCCGATCAGTCGTCGTGAATTCCTGGTGGATCCTCTCCGACGAGGCCGTCAATCGACTCGCGAATCAAGTCGGCGTGACCCACGTGACGCGCGTACTCCTCGATCAGATCTACAAGGGTTCGGCGCAAGCTCGGCGACCGGCCGTCGGGCCAGCCTTGCATCATCACTTGGTCCAAGCCACCGTTGTCCAACGCTTGGGCGACGTTCTTCCTCGACTGATCGACACTCCGTTGCCAAAGGTCATAGAGGGCGTCCGGTGTGTCTTCCGGCAACACGCTCCAGTCCCAGTCGGGCGCCGCCTCCCAATCGACTTCTTTGAATGGTGACATCGGTGCCCGGTCAAAGAGACGAACCGAGAAGTAGTAGTTCTCAACCAGAGCGAGGTGCTTGAGTAGACCCCCGAGCGACAGGGACGAGGCTCCCACGGTGGCCCGCAGATCCTCTAGTCCGAGACCGGCGGCCTTCCACGCGAAAGTCGCGCGTTGGCGATCAAGTGAACCGGTCAATGTGGCGGCTTCGTCACCGTTGACCGGCGGTTCGGGCCACTCCTCTAGACCGGCGTACACAGCGGCACCATCGTTGATCGCATTCCCGAGTCAGCGATGACGATCACCATCACTCTTGCGCATTTCCCCGAAAGGCAAAATCGACGTCGGCCGTCGGTACCGACCCACCACGACGTCCCGGTGCATCTTGGAAGTCCCAGTAAATATTCGTATGCGCGATGACCTTGTCGGGTGTCGGCGCTCCGTACTCACTTAAGTCTTCGGTCGTGTGAGCATCGGCGACCAATGTCACGTCGTATCCACGAGTGAAACCGCCGTGCAACGTCGAACGGATGCACGCGTCGGTCTGGGCTCCGGTCACGACGAGACGTCCCACGCCGCGTTCGGCCAGCAGCACTTCGAGGTTGGTGTCCTCAAAAGAGTCGCCGTACTCCTTGTGAACGACTGGTTCGGCATCGCGGCGCTGCAACTCCGCGACGTACTGCCACGGCTCGCTGTCCACCGGTAGCTCCTCGCTCGTGTGCTGCACCCAGATGACGGGCACGTCCTCACTGCGGGCCTTCTCGACCAATGAGTTGATGTTCGCGATCACGCCGTCGCGGTCGTGTGCGTTCGCCACGACGCCATTTTGGACGTCGATGACCAGCAACGCGGTACCGGAACGATCAGCAAGTGTCGTCATGATTGTCTCCTTGAATGACTCTGAGTATTTCCACGTCAAGCGTATGTCCGGCCCTGTGACACGACAAGCGGTCACGGGGTCGCGTCTACAAATTATTGGTTACTGACTGCGCGCTGCACGGCACTTCGTGTCGTAGGCAGCGCTCCCGGGTTGAAGCGCCTGACCGGAATTTGGCGAAATCATCAGACATGATTCGTCGACCGCCACGAACTGGTCGGCCGGTATCGCTTTGAGTTGATCGACGTCGGTGTAGGTCCAGCGCGTATCGGCGCTTCCCTGGAAGTACCAGTTGCTGCCGTTGTCGGCGAGAATCAGTCCGTAGGTCTTCATGGTGGTGAGCACGGTTTGGCAGAGGGCCGAACACTGCGACGCCGGCATACTGAACGACGAGTTCAAGCGAAACCGCGCGCCCATTGGTGGACACGACTGATTGTTCCCTCCGGCTTCGTGGCGCGCGGGCCAGAGATACGACTTCTGCGTGCAATCAGCAGTGAAGCGAATCGCGTGATCCATCACGTGTGACGCCACTTCGTTGTAATTGACGAGTCCGGGAAGTATCGACAGACCGGCAGCGTCGGCGGAGGTGAAACCGTCCGGACGCAGTGCGTTCGATCGCAGATTCCACGTCGCGCCCGAACCGGCGGTCGACCGATCGGACGGGTGGTAGTAGGTGTCGTAGGTCTCAAAGAGCGTGCACGGCGCCGACGTCGCCGATCGATACGGATCGACCATCAGCGCGTGACGGTCCGAACCGCCTTCAATCGGAGTCGACGCCGTCAAGGGATACGGTCGTCGGTTGCTCTCCGAGGCGTACTGGAACGTGACGTGCGTGAACACGGTCTTTCTTCGCACCACCGTCCAGGGGATGCCGTAGGGCGCACGAGGGTTGCCGGACGGCCCGTAGTCCGGGTGCAGATACGTCGTGGCCGATGACATCGACGCCAGCCACGTGGCACTGTGGGCATTCACCGGCAATGTCGTGATCGGTGTGTTCCATACGTTGTCCGCCGGCAGGGCCGGACAGTTGGTGCCGGGAATGACGGGTGGAACAACTCGAACCGAAGCGCTTGACGTAGTGGAGACGACTGGCAAGGTGATGAGGACGAGACCCATGACCGCCACCGCGACGCTCGTGCCCAACACGAGTCGAGTTCGTAACCGACGTCGAAGTTGTGCCATTGAGACGGTCTATATCGCTTTCACGATCGCTCGTGCGCGATTGTCCAAGAGTTGTGCGGACTCGCACTACTCACTTCGCGTTCGTTGCAAAAGTGGCGAACTCACCTTCGTAGTATGTCTTGATGTCACGCTTCGACCTGGTGATCTTTGACTGCGATGGAGTTCTGATCGATAGCGAACGTCTCGCTGTTCGCACCGAGTCCCAGATCCTCACCGAACTGGGGTGGCCAATGTCGGAAGCCGAGGTCATCGAACGATTCGTCGGTCGTTCCTCCAAGTACATGCAAACAGTGATCGAAGAGCGACTTGGCCGCTCGCTCGATTGGAAGAGCGAGTTCGAACGCCGCGTCCGCGAGGTGTGTGAACGCGAACTCGTACCCGTCGACGGAGTGATCACGGCGCTCGATGAGATCGAGGTCCCGAGTTGCGTCGCCTCAAGTAGCAGTCACGAAATGCTGAAGTTCAAACTCGGCCTCACCGGACTGAGCGATCGATTCCCGGGACGTATCTTCAGCGCCGACGACGTCGCGCACGGCAAACCGGATCCGGCGGTCTTCTTGTACGCAGCCGCTTCGATGAAGGTTGAACCCGATCGCTGCGCGGTGATCGAGGACAGCACTTCGGGAGTCGAAGCTGGTGTGGCCGCTGGCATGTCCGTCTTCGCATTTTGTGGTGGTGTGACGAACGCCGATCAACTCGAGCGCGATGGTGTCATTCTTTTTGACTCGATGAACCAGTTGCCGCAGCTATTGAAATGCACATAGTGAGCAAAGCCGTCGTAGCCACTGGCGAAGAGATACCCGGGCCTCATTCCCGCGCCGCCGTGATCCAGATTGCTCCGTAAGGGTCACCACAGCCGCTTATATCGTCACAGCGTCTCGAAGACGTTGGCAATGAGCGGGACAGCGAATGCGAAGGGCTAGAACATTTAAATTCGACTGGTAGTGCTCGAATCACCACAAATCAACCAATATCACCACCAAGCGCCGAATGCTCGAACTTGAATGTCAGTCAAGCCGTGCACGAATGGCATTGGCGAGTCGATGTGGTGCCTGGTCGTCATAGGCGAGGAACAGTGAAGGTTCGACCAACTCGAGTTCCATGATGGCCCATCCCTCCGGTGCTTTCACCAGATCGACTCGCCCGTAGAGGATCCCGCGAAAGCGATCGTCGTCCAACACCGCTTCGGCGAAGGCGACCGCGTCGGGTTCCGCGTTGGCCACTGACATCTGTTCGCGGCGAAAGAGCGCGTCGCGATCATCTGCGGCCCTGTTGAGCATCGCGCCCTTTGTCATGGCGTGCGAGAACGCGCCGTCGATGAAGACCAAAGCCCGCTCCCCGTCGCTGTCGATTGACGACACATACGGCTGGATCATCGCATCACGTCCACTCGAGTGCAGGTCGCGCACGTGAGCGAGTGCACGATCGAAGTCCTGCGGGTCGTACTTCTCGGCGTCGATCGAACCCGCGCCGACGGTCGGCTTTACGACGAATTTGGTATCCGGGAAGACCGGATCTTCAGAGACGTCACAGAACGTCGTCGGCACGATCCGGTGCGAACGCGACGCGAGATCGCCAAGGTAATGCTTGTCGGTCGAATACTGGATGATCGAGTACGGGTTGAGTAGTCGCTCGATCCCCCGCGCCCAGGCGAGATACGCGTCGCGGTCGCGGGTGTAGTCCCAGGTGGAGCGAATGACCGTCAGCTCGTAGGTCGCCCAGTCGATCGACGGGTCATCCCACACGCGCATCGAACCATCGAGACCGACGTCCGAAAGCGCGTCGAGCAGGATCTGGCCGTCGGGATCGAGATTGACGTCGTCACTGAGGCTCGTCGCAATGGCAACGCGCCTCACGGAGTGAAGAGCACCGTGGCGTGCTGGGCCAGCGTCACGAGCGGTCCGGGCCAGATGCCGAAGACCAGCGTGACCACTACGCCGAAGCCAATGACGACGGCGGTCGGACGTGGCACGACTATGCGAGCGTCTTCGAGTCCGTCATCGGAGTACAGCGCCATGGCCCAACGTAAGTAGAAGAAGGCGGCGATCGCCGCGCTGATCAACGCGATCAACGCCAACGCTCCCGCGCCCGCGTCGATAACCGACGCCAGGACCGCGAACTTCGCGTAGAAGCCTGTGGTGAGCGGGACGCCCAGTTGACTGAGCAACAGCACCGCCATGGCACCGCCGAGCCATGGTTGGCGCCGTGCCAGTCCCTGGTAACGCTCGATCGAGTGGTGTTCGTCGCCGACCCCGCCGATCAGGGTCACGATGGCGAAGGTCGCCACCACGATCGGCGCGTAGGTGATGACGTAGAACAGCGTCGCCGCGGTGCCACGGATGGTGCCGGCCCAGACGCCGAGCAGGATGAACCCGGCGTGGTTGATCGAGGAATACGCCAGCATTCGCTTCACGTTGCGCTGCACGACCGCCAGCGAGGCACCGACCACCGTCGTGAGCACGATAAGGATCCATAGGATCGGTCGCCAGGTGTCGAGTTGGGTGCCGAGGGCCGAGATGAGGACCCGGATCAACGCGGCGAAGGCACCGACCTTGACGATCGAGGCCATCAGACCGGTGACCGGCGTGGGCGCGCCCTCGTAGACGTCGGGCGACCAGAGGTGGAACGGCACGGCGGCGATCTTGAAGGCGAAGCCCACCAGCAACAAGGCGCCGCCGGCGTAGAGAAGACCGGGGTGCAACAAGACGTTGGAGCCCAAGAAGTACGAGATCGTCGTCAGGTTGGTCGAACCGGTCGCGCCGTAGACCAGGGCCGCGCCGTAGATGAAGATCGCCGAGGCGAAGCCCCCAAGCAAGAAGTACTTGAGCGCGGCCTCCAGCGACGTCGTGCGGTGACGGTCGAAGGCGGCCAGTACGTAGAGACCGATCGAGAGGATCTCTAGACCCAGGAAGATGACGATGAGGTCGTTGGCCTGGGTCATCAGCAGAGCGCCGGCGCTCGAGGCGAGGGCGAGGATGTGGAACTCGACGCCCGAGACCCGCTCACGAATCGCCCAGTCGTGGGCCACCAGCGCGGTCATGATCACACTGAGCGCGATGACCCCCGAAGCCACGACCGAGAAGTCATCGAGCACGATCGCGTGCGCGATCGTCACCGAGGCGCCGGCCTTGGCGACGCAGCGCCACTGCCAGAAGTTGACGGCGATGCTCGCCGCCGCGGCCGCGATGACCGTCGAGGTGGCGACGACGAGCGGCACCTTGCCGCGCGCGAGCGCCGAGGCGAGTACCAGGGCCAAGGTCGCGCCGAAGAAGATCAGCACCGGCAGAATCGCCAGGTAGTGGATCGAGGGGATCACGAGCTTCATTTGTTCAACCCGGCTGGCGCGACGTGAGTGATGAGTTGTTGCACCGACGGCGTGATGCGATCAAGCACCGGCTTCGGGAAGACACCGAGCACGATGATCAGCACCACGACGGGCACCAGCACCCACTTCTCGCTCGTGGTCGCGTCGGCGATCTCGGCGTTGGCGCCCTCGGCGCGCCCGTGGAAGACCCGCTGGTAGGCCCAGAGCAGATAGAGCGCCGAGGCGAGCACGCCCGTCGTCGCCACGACAGCCCACCACGTGTGCGTGGCGAAGGTACCGATGAGGATCAAGTACTCACTGACGAAGCCCGACAGGCCCGGGAGCCCGATCGAGGCCAGCATGACGACGGTGAAGAGTGCAGCCATGATCGGGGCCGGACCCTGCAGTCCCTGGAAATCCTTGATCAGGATCGATCCCCGTCGCTTCTCGATGAATCCAATGATCAAGAAAAAGCCGATGGTGATAACGCCGTGGTTGAACATCAAGAGTACCGCGCCGACTGTGGCGATGGTCGAGCCCGACATGACGCCCAAGGTGATGAAGCCCATCTGAGCGAGCGACGAGTACGCGATGAATCGCTTCAGGTCCGGCGTCGTACAGGCCAACATCGAGCCGTAGAGGATGCCGATCACCGCCAAGGTCAAGAACACCGGCCGCATCGAGACCAGTGCCAAGGGGAAGAGACCGACGGCGAATCGAAGGAGTCCGTAGGTGCCGAGCTTGGCGAGAAGCGCCGACAACTCGATCGAACCGGCCGTCGGCGCTTCGGCATACGTGATCGGTGACCAGGTGTGCAGGGGCCAGATCGGCGCCTTCACCGCGAAAGCGATAGCGAAGGCGATGAAGAGCCACACCGCGGTGCCCTGGGACATGGCAGTTCCCGACAACGCGCTATAGGAGAAGGTCAACACCGAACTGGGATTCTGGTGCTGGTGCATGAAGCCCAGATACAGGATGCCGACGAACAAGAACGCCGAACCGGTGAACGTGTAGATGAAGAACTTGAGCGCCGCCTTGGCGCGTTCTCTCCCACCCCACTGGAAGATGATGAAGTAACACGGGACGAGCGTGAGCTCGAAGAAGACGAAGAACTCGAGCAGGTCGTGGCTGAGAAAGCTGCCCATCGTGAAGCACGTCAACAGCAGCATCCAGGCGACGAAGGCCGGCTCCTGACGGCGATCGCGCGCCCCGAACAGCGCCAACAACACGGTGAGTGCCGTCAAGACGACCATCAGGAGTGAGATGCCGTCGATCGAGACGTCGTAGGCCAATCCGAACGGTGCCGCCAACACGTGACGCGTCGCGAAGTCGAAGGTCTGAGCCTTGGCGATGTGATCGTTGTAGAGACACGCGACGACGAGCGAAAGTACGAACTCGACTGCGGAGGTGGCAATGGCCACGATGTAGGCGCGACCCTCGACCTTTCGCACCAGCGCCACGGCGAGCGCCCCGGCGAACGGGACGAGGATCAAGAAGGTAAGCCACCAAGACGAGTGCATGTTTAGAGGACCCTCGCCACGAGAAAGACAATGATGACCGCGACACCCAAGGCCGTCGCCAGTGCGTAGTGGCGCACGAAGCCGGACTGCACCTTGCGCAGTCCTTCGCCGCTTCGGCGCACGCTCACCGCCAGTCCGGTCACGGCGCCGTCGATGACCTTGGGCTCGATGACGTCGTCGCCGTACTGGGCCGCTTCGATGAGCGGTCGACCGATCGTCGCGTCATAGAAGTCATCCCAGTGCCAGACGTGCTCGAGGAACGGCGATTCGAAGCGCGTGGACTCCGAGATATTGCGCCAGATCGAGAAGGCGGCCAAGAGTCCGAACACGGCCGCCGCGATGTCGACCAGCGCGAGTCCGAACTGCGCCACCGTGCTGGCTTGACCGCCGGCCGCGACGTAGCCGAACGTCGGTGCGAGGAAGCCGGCCAACGAATCGTGGTGGATCCACGGCAGGTCAAGGACGCCACCGACGATCGTGAGCGCGGCTAAGACGACGAGTGGCATCGTCATCACCCACGGCGACTCGTGGGGATCATGACCCTCGGTGTCCTGGCGAAAGCGCTCCGTCCCGCGGAAGGTCAAGACGAACAATCGAGTCATGTAGTACGCGGTCAGGATGGCGGTCAACACACCGAGGACCCAGAGTCCCTTGTTGTGCTCGAAGACGTTGGTGAGCACGTCGCCCTTGGACCAGAACCCGTTGAAGGGCGGAATCCCGGAGATCGCCAACCACCCGACGAGGAACGTCGGGAACGTGAGCGGTAAGTACTTCTGGAGACCGCCCATCTTTCGCATGTCCTGTTCGCCGTTGAGGGCGTGGATCACCGAGCCGGAGCCGAGGAACAGCAGCGCCTTGTAGAAGGCGTGACTTATCATCAGGAAGATCGCCGCACTGTAGGCCCCCACGCCGACGGCGAGCACCATGTAGCCGATCTGCGAGATCGTGGAAAAGGCCAGCGCTTTCTTGATGTCCTTTTGGGACGTGGCTATCGTCGCGGCCACGAAGGCCGAGACGCCACCGATGATGGCGATGGTCATGCGCCCCGAGTACGACAGAGCGAGCAGCGGCGACATGCGAACGAGCAGATAGACCCCGGCCGTCACCATGGTCGCCGCGTGGATCAGGGCCGACACCGGCGTCGGACCCTCCATGGCGTCGGGCAACCAGTTGAAGAGCGGGATCTGAGCGCTCTTGCCCGTCGCGGCGAGCAGCAACGTCAACACGACCAACGTCGCAATCGTCGGGGAAAGCGTGCCGGTGCGCGAGAAGATCGTCAGGTAGTTCAGTGTGTGGAGCCGCGAGAAGAGCAGGAACATCGCCACCAGCATGCCCACGTCGCCGACGCGGTTGTAGATGAAGGCCTTCTTCCCCGCTGAAGCTGCCGATTCACGATCGAAGTAGTAGCTCACGAGCAAGTACGAACAGAGTCCAACGCCTTCCCAGCCGACGAAGGTGAGCACCAGGTTGTTCGCCAAAACCAGCAGCAACATCGAGAAGACGAAGAGGTTCATATACAAGAAGAACTTGCGGAAGTCTCGTTCCCCTCGCATGTACGCGATCGAGTACAGGTGGATCAGGGCCGAAATACCGGTGACAAACAGACACATGGCGATCGAGAGCGGATCGACGAGTAGCGCGGCGGGTACGTGGAGCGTCCCAACCGGGATCCACGTGAAGAGATTGACCGTCACTTCTCTTGACGAATGGTGCAAGAGAAGCACGAAGGCGATCACCGAGAGGACGAAGCTCACCGCGACGACGCCGGTGGCGATCAGGCCGACGTTCTTATCGCTCTGGGTTCGCCCCAAGAGGAGTACGGCGAGAAAGCCGACCATCGGCGCGAGCAGGATCCAGGTGGCGACGGGACCCATCTCAGCCCTTCATTTCAGAGAGCTCATCGACCGAGGTCGAGGAACGTCGACGAAAGACCGCGACGACGATGCCGAGGCCGACGGTGACTTCGGCGGCCGCCACCACCAACACGAAGAACACGATCGCTTGACCGCTGATGTCATTCAACGTCCTCGAGAACGTCACGAACGTGAGATTGACGGCGTTCAGCATCAGTTCGATGCACATGAACATGATGAGGGCCGAACGACGGATCAAGAATCCGAACGCACCGATACCGAAGAGCCCGGCGGCCAAGATGAGATACCACGCGGCGGGGACGTTCACGCGCTCTCCTCGCTCGAGGGTCGTTCGCGTCGCGCAAGCAAGACGGCCCCGACCACGGCGATGATGAGCAACGCCGCGGTCGCTTCGAACGCGAACAGGTACGTGGTGAAGACGCTGGTCCCGAGTTCACGGACGTTGCCGCTGCCTGACGAGAGCTTCGTGGTGACTGACGTGGCGCCACTCACCCAGTGCGAGCGTGCCATAAGGGTGATGAGGCCGGCGACCGTGATCACGACCCCGACCCCCGCGAAAGCCCGTTGGCCGACGAGTGGTTCGAAGTGGATGTGTTCGCGACGATCCACGCCGAGGAACATGATGACGAACAAAAACAGCACGACGATCGCTCCGGCGTACACGATGATCTGCACCGCCGCCAAGAAGTCAGCCGACTGGGCGACGAAGGCGACCGCGACGCCGATCAAGGTCATGATCAAGCAGAGTGCCGCGTGGACCGGGTTCTTCACCGAGATCACGCCGATGGCGCCGACGAGGATGAGCAACGCCGACGTGACGAATACCAACACGCTCGGAATGGAGTACGCGGTGGCGAGGGCGATCACGACTCGGTCTTTCGTCGACGCTTGGGCATCTTCGCGCGGGCTTCGTTCAATTTCCCCCGCAGACCGCGGAATTGCAACGGTACGTCTTCGGGTACAAGGTGCTTGGGGAAGATGTTGCGCAACTGCTTGGAGCCGGTCGCCTTGTCGTCGCGGGGGCCGGACTGACCCGCTTCAGGCGCGCGCACGCCAGCCCCGAGGTCAGCGGTCCACTGGACCACGCCTTCGTAGGCGGCGTCGCCGTTGGGCGAGGTCGCACGCATCCAGCCGCCGGTCATCGCGGCTTCGCCTTCGCGCCAGTCCTCCCACGGAAGGCGCTGCGGGAAGCCTTGGTCGTCGACCAGCAGTTCGGCCCTGGTGTAGATCGCGTCGGAGCGGTTGGTGAATGAGAACTCGAACATCTTGGACTCGGTGATCGCCTGGGTCGGACAGGCCTCGACGCAGAGGTCGCAGTGGATACAGCGCAAATAGTTGATCTCGTAGATGTAGCCGTAGCGCTCGCCCGGGCTGACCGGGTGATCCGGCGGGTTGTCGAGGCCGCGCACGTAGATGCAATTGACGGGGCAGACGCCAGCGCACAGCTCGCAGCCGATGCACTTCTCCATCCCGTCCTCGTAGCGGTTCAACACGTGGCGCCCGTGCTGGCGGGGTTGCTTGGGACGCTTGGACTTCGGATAGCTCGTGGTCACCGTGGGTCGCGCGAGGTGCTGGAAGGTCAATTTGAAACCACCGAAGAAGCCGAGCGCCCGGGACATCAGTCGCTCTCCTCATCGGTCATCGCGCGAAGGACCTCACCCGGTAACGGTCGCGCGCCGACGATCGGCAACACCGAGTCGGGCCCGACCTCGCGGGTCTGACCGAGTGAGAACGCGCGCGCGAGCACCGAGTACGAAACCAACACCACGGCACCCATCAAGAAGCCCCAGCCGCGCGCGACGAGGAAGCCGGCGACGATCAGCATCCAGCCCAAGCTGAGCGGGATCAAGCGCTTCCAACCGAGGTCCATGAGCTGGTCGTAACGAAAGCGCGGCAACGACGCCCGGAACCAGACGTAACAGAACGCGAAGCCGATGGTCTTGAGAAGGAACCACGCGATCGGGAAGAGCCATTTCAAGTGGGGCACGTTGGGCGCCCAGCCAGCCGGACCGCCGAGGAAGAGTGTCACGATGATCGCCGACATGGTGATCGTATTCATGTATTCGGCCAAGAAGAAGATCGCGAACCGGAACGAGGAGTACTCGGTGTGGAAGCCGCCAACGAGTTCGCTCTCCGCTTCAACGACGTCGAAGGGCGGTCGATTCAGTTCGGCCGTGATGGCGATGACGAACACGACGAACGGCACGACGCCGAGGCGGATTAGGTTCCAGTGCCAGATGCCGTGGCTCTGCGAGGTCACGATGTTGTGCACCGAGAGAGACCCGGTCACGAGCACGACGGTCACGATCGTCATACCGAGCGCGGCTTCATAGCTGATCATTTGAGCGCTCGCGCGAACCGACGAGAGCAATGGGTACTTAGAGCCCGACGACCACCCAGCGAGCATGACGCCGTACACCGAGATGCCCGACATCGCGAGCAGTAGCAAGATGCCGATCGGGGGGTTCGCCACCTGGAGCAAGACCCTGTGACCGGCGATCGTCATCTCCCCGCCGATCGGCACGAGGCCGAACGTGATGATGGCGGGCACCAGCACGAGGAACGGGGCCAACTTGAAGACCGCTCGGTCGGCCTCGGCGGGAATCAGGTCCTCCTTTAAGATCAACTTCAAACCGTCGGCCAGCGTCTGGAACAAACCGAACGGTCCCCAACGTTGGGGGCCGATGCGACTCTGCATGTCCGAGATCGCCTTGCGTTCGAACCAGATCATCACGATCACGGAGGTCATCAAGAGCCCGAGACCCAAAAGACACTTGGCCAGTACGATCACGAAGATCGCGAGACCCACGTGACCGTTGTTCGTGAACAGCGGGTCGACGGTCGCGAGCCAGTTCACGTCGATTCCAATCGAACCTGAGCAATGACGTCGCCGCCATCGAAAATCGGCCGCACGACGTCGCGGCCCGTTGCGTCGAGCGAGCCAAAGGCGATCTCGACCACTCCGCGTGGCACCGAATCATCCAGAGCGACCGGGAGACGAATCAAAGCACGCGACCCGGTGACACCAACGACGTCGCCGCTGACGGCACCCAGCCGGTCGAGGTCGAAATGGTTGAGGTGGAGTACACATACGGCCTTTAGTGCGGCCAATGAGGGCGAGCCCTGGATGGCGACGCCGTTGTCGAATAGTCGACGGCTGAGATTGACCCGCAGCGAGTAGGCGTCGGCGAGTGGGACGTCGATCTTGTCGCTGGCGGGCAGGTCGTTCAACGTCGCGGGCGAGGTCGAAGTTGTCGTCGTCAGGTCGACCAACGCGGTGGAGCCCGCGTGAGCCGCCAGACCGAGCGCCTCGGTCGATTGGATCCCGGGAAAAGCCATCGGGTCGAGGGGGCGACGCACGGATCGCGCGGCGACGTCGCTGGCGATCACGCCGTCGCTCGTCGAGTCGTTGAGCACCGACAACGCCGGATATCCCGTGGTCTCCTCGATCGTCTTGGCAGTCTGTTCAACCGACGAAAGCCCGAGGCTCTGACCAAGTTCCTCGGCCAGTTCCGACGCGATCGCCACGTCCGGCCACGCCGAGCCCGGAGGCACGATCTTCGGCGTCACGGTCGTGACGCGACTTTCGATGTTCGTGACCGTGCCGAGACGCTCGTGCTGCACCGCGGCCGGCAGGACGACGTCGGCGTAGGCGAGCGACGCGCCACCATGTCCGGTGACGACAACGACGTCGGCCATATCGAGCGCTTCGCGTGCGCCGCTCACGTCGAGCACGTTGCCCAGCAGGCATCCGCCGAGCATCAAGAGCGCGCTCTGTTCACCCGAACGCAGAGCCTCGAGCTGGGCCAGGGTGTCGCGTCCGGTGCTCCCCGCGTCGAAACCGCGACCGGGACGAAGCCTCGGACCAAGTCCCATGTCCAGTGAGCCCATGACGTTGGCGCGTCGAAGCGCCGGCAGGAACGTCGCGCGAGGGAACTGCGTCGCTAGGAGTCGGATGGCATGCTCGATGACTTCGGAGGATTCGGCGATGTTGGGCCGTCCGACCACGAAGACGACGCCCTCGCCGCTGTCACCGATCAGAGCGCGTGCCTCGTTGAGTTCGTCCTCGTTGAAGACGACGCCGTGCGGAAGTACCCCGTCCTGCAGTGCTCGAGCGACCAGATGGGCTTCACCCGGTCGAACCGGTAGTGAAATCTCGGCGACCGAACGGAGCGCACTCGCGCCGAAGGCGAGCTCGACGATCGGACGTTGGTACCGCGTGACTCGCTCGCGAAGTCGCAAGAACAAGATCGGCAGCTCTTCGCGGAGGTCACCGCTCAAGGTAACGACGACGCGAGCCCTCGTCGCCTCGTCGATCGTCGCGCGCGGGAGCGCCTGAAGAAGGGCGGCGTCGAGGCCGTCGCCGTACTGGGCGTCGACGTGGTCCGTGCGTAGCACCCTTCGCAGCACGCGTTCCCACGCGAAGGCACCCTCGTTGGTGAGCGCGGCCCCACCGATGGCGCCGAGACCGTCGGGGGTGCTCGAGGCCCGGCGCAACAGTGAGGCCGCTTCGGCGAGCGCATCGCCCCAACCGACCGCAACGAGAGCGCCGTCTCGTCGTACGAGTGGTTCGGTGATCCGGGTGGCGGGATTCAATGGGTCACTCGAGCCTTCGTTGGCGTCGATCGACTCGATCGTGAATCGGCCCTTGTCGCAGAGCCACCCGTGGTTCACCGGTTCGCTGTCAACCCCGAGCACCCGCGTCAGTCGGTTGCCAGAGGACTGGACCGCGACGCGACAACCCACGGCGCACGTCGTGCAGGTGCTCTCGACTTGCTCGAGGTCCCACGGGCGCGCGTTGAAGCGATACGGCTTGGCGGTCAATGCTCCGACGGGACAGATCTGCACCGTGTTGCCCGAGAAGACCGAGTCGAACGGTTGGGTGGGCGACGTCGCCACCTCGACGTACTCGGCGCGACCGGCAAACGCGATTTGGGCATCACCGGCGACGTCGGCCGCGAACCGCGTGCAACGCGCGCACTGGATGCAACGCTCGCGGTCCAAGAGGATCAGCGGTCCGATCTCGACGGGCTTGACGAAGTGACGCTTCTCTTCGATGAAACGGGTCTCGCCCGAACCGTGCGAAAGCGTCTGGTCCTGCAGGGGACATTCGCCACCCTTGTCGCACACCGGACAGTCGAGCGGGTGGTTGGCGAGGAGGAATTCCAGGACGCCGTCTTGGGCCTTCTTCACCTTCTCTGAGTCGGTCACGACGTTCATGCCGTCGTTTACCTTCAGGTAACACGCCGGTTGCAGGGTCGCGCCGCGCGGAGAGTCCACCTCGACCAGGCACATCCGACAGATGCCCACCGGCTCCATTCGCGGGTGGTAACAGAAGCGCGGCACGTAGGTCCCGGCGCGTTCGGCGACCTCGATGAGCAACTCGCCCGTGGCCGCTTCGATCGCTCGGCCGTTCACCGTAATGGTGACGGTGGACCGCTTCACGTCAGTCATGAGGACACCCGCCGTTGGTCACATGCTCTACGAAGTCGTCGCGAAACATCTCGATGGCTGAGTGCACCGACGACGGGATCGAGGGTCCCAGCACACAGATCGTCGTCTGCTGGGGCGGCCAGGTCAGGCCCGGCGCGATGTTGTCACAGAGATCGAGCAGAAGGTCCATGTCCTCGATACGGCCCCCACCGTGTTCAATGCGGTACATCGCGCGTTCGATCCAGCCGGAGCCCTCACGACACGGCGTGCACTGCCCACAGGACTCGCGGGCGAAGAACTTCGTGATGCGCCACGCCGCGCGCACGACACACGTCGTCTCGTCCAGCACGACGACCGAACCAGAGCCCAGCATCGAACCCTTCTCGGCGACCTCGTCTTGTCCGAGAGGGAGGTCGAGGAGTTCGGGCCCAAACCACGGAGCCGACACGCCGCCCGGGATGATGGCTTTGATCTTCCCGTCGTTCGTGACGCCTCCCCCGAATTGGGGATCGTAGATCAAGTCACGGAACGTGTTCTTCACCATCTCGATCTCGAAGACGCCGGGATTGTTGATTCGCCCGGCGAGCGCGAACAAACGGGTCCCGGTTGAGCGACCACCCCCGAGCGCCGCGAAGGCCGCGCCGCCGTTGGTGATGATCCACGGCAGGTTCGACATCGTTTCGACGTTGTTGACGACGGTCGGCTCACCGTAGAGGCCGGCGGCGGCCGGGAAGAACGGCGGCTTGATGCGCGGGAAGCCACGCTTTCCTTCCAGGGCCTCGATCAGCGCGGTTTCTTCGCCGCAGATATAGGCCCCCGCGCCCGGATGAACCACGATGTCGATCGAGAAATCCGAGCCGAGGATCTTGTTGCCCAGCGCGCCGTACTCGTACGCGTCGTTCACGGCCTGTTGCAGGCGCTCGAGGCCGAGCGCGAACTCGCCGCGCACGAATATGAACACCGACGAGACCTGCAGGGCGTATGCGGCGATGATGACACCTTCGACCAACTGGTGCGGGTCGCGTTCGAGCAGCAGGTGGTCCTTGAACGTGGCCGGCTCGGACTCATCTCCATTGACCACGAGGTACGACACGGGCGACTTGCGCAGCATCGACCACTTGCGTCCGGCGGGAAAACCGGCGCCCCCACGTCCGAGCAACGATGCCTGATCGACTTCGCTGGCGACCACTTCGGGGTACATGGTGAGCGCCTTTCGCAGCCCGTCGTAACCCCCGGTCGCGAGGAAACGCGACAAGGTGTACGAGTCGGCGAACTGCATTCGTGACAGAACGATTCGCGGTGCACTCAGGGTTGCCACTACTTCGTCTCCTTGGGCGTTCGCGTCTCGCGGGCCGCGGCGGCAGCACTACGCTCCACGGCTACGTCGGCACGCGAGACACGCAACCCCCCGGCCCGACGAACCCGGATGAGCGTCCCGTGCGGCGGAACGTCGTGATCCAACGTGCCGGCCCGAAGTTGTGCGACGACCTCGTCGAAGGCGTCGGGTGTCGTGGTTCGCACGTAACGGTGGTTGATCTGCACGCACGGCGCCACGTCGCAGTCGGCGAGGCATTCGGTCTCTTCCAACGTGAACAGTCCGTCGTCGCTCGTCGCCCCCACGGGACAGCCGAGCGTCGCGCTGGCGTGTTCGAGCAGTTCGTCGCCGCCGGCGAGCAGGCAGGCGATGTTCGTGCACACACCGACGACGTAGCGACCGACGGGCTCGAGGTGGAACATGTCGTAGAAGAGCGCCGTGCCGCGTACGTCGGCCGGCGTCGTCGACGTCAACTCGGCCACCTCGGCGATCCCTTCGTCGCTGACGTAGCCATCTTGTTCCTGAGCGAGGTGTAACAGCGGAAGCATGGCCGAGCGCGGTCTCGGGTACAGCGCGAGCACCTCTTCGGCGCGCTGGCGAATGTCGATTCGGAAGTGGCTCATCGATCGACCTCACCCATCACCGGGTCGATCGTGGAGACCACGGTGATCGTGTCCGCCATCGACCCGCCGCGCATCAACAACGAGACGGCCTGAAGGTTGACGAAACTCGGGGCGCGCACGTGCAGGCGATAGGGCTTGGCCGTGCCGTCGGAGACCATGTAACAGCCCAATTCGCCCCGTGGCGATTCAACGGCCAAGTAGACCTCGCCCGGCGGGACCTGAAAGCCCTCGGTGAAGAGTTTGAAGTGATGGATCAGGGCCTCCATCGATTCGCCGATGCGCGCCCTCGGCGGAGGCGTGACCTTAGGATCCTGGCTGCGGTAATCGCCACGGGGCATCATGTCGATGCACTGTCGAATAATACGAATCGATTCGCGAATCTCATTGAGTCGGATGGCGTAGCGATCGAAGTTGTCACCGAAGGTGCCTACGATCACGTCGAACTCGACCTGGTCGTAGGCGAGGTAGGGCATCGCGCGACGTAGGTCCCACGCGACGCCCGTCGAGCGAAGGAGGGGTCCGGTGACGCCGAGGGCTAACGCCTCTTCGGCGGTGAGTGGGGCCACCCCGACCATTCGATTGCGAAAGATCGGTTGGCCGGTCAATAGTTCGTCGTACTCGAAGGTGCGCGCGAAGATGGTGTCACAGATCACGAGCACGTCGTCCTGCCAGCCGTCGGGCAGATCGGCCGCGACGCCCCCGGGACGCACGTAGTTCAGATTTAGACGTAGGCCCGTGGTCTTTTCGAAGAACGCCAGGATCAACTCGCGTTCGCGTAGTCCGTAGATCATCATTGACGATGCGCCGAGGTCCATGCCGTTGGTCGCCATCCACACGAGATGCGACGAGATACGGTTCAGCTCGCTCATCATCATCCGGATCCACACCGCGCGTTCGGGGACCTCGATACCCAGCAGTTTCTCGGCGGCCATCGAATAGCAGAGTTCGTTGATCACCGGGCTCAGGTAGTCCATTCGGGTGACGTTCGTCGCGCCCTGGATGTAACTCAGTACCTCACCGGTCTTCTCCATCCCGGTGTGCAGATAGCCGATGACCGGCTTCGTGCGCAAGACGAACTCGCCGTCGAGTTCGAGCATCAGTCGCAAGACCCCGTGGGTCGACGGGTGCGACGGACCCATGTTGATGATCATGGTTTCGTCGTCGCGACGCTCCATATCGATCGACGTGGGATCGAGGGTCAGCCCGTCGAGCCGAAGGACAGCGCCGACTTCGCGGCTGAGCTCGTTGACGTTCGTCGCGTCGCGTCGCTGAAGCTCCTGGGCCCCCTCGGAGGTTTCGGCGCTGAGGATCTCGATGCGTTCGGCGGCGCGCACGACGGGTTCACTCATCGTGGTCCCGGAGACTCTTTGAACTGCACAGGTACCCGTCCGACGCCGTAGTCCTTGCGCAGTGGATGGCCCTCCCACTCCTCGGGCATCAAGATTCGTGTGAGATCGGGGTGCGCGGTGAACAGTATCCCGAAGAGGTCGAAGGCCTCACGTTCCATCGCCTCGGTCCCGGGGTACAGGTTGAAGAGCGTCGGCACCTCGGGTTCCTCATTGCCGGCTTGGACGCGGATCCGCACCCGCTGCTTTTTCGACAAACTCAGTAGATTGACCACGACCTCAAATCGCGTCGGCTCGACGCCCTCGGGCAACCGCCGATCAAAATGCTCGAGGTAGTCAACGCCGCAGAGGTCGACGCACATCTCGAAGCCGTCGTCGCGAAACGAGCGCACCAATTCGACGTACTGCTCGCGCGTGGGAAAGCAGCACAGGTCCGCGGCGAGTCCGTCGCTCGTGAGTACGCCCGGGGGGGCCGTGGAAGACAGGGACGTCACTTCGGAGTGCCTACCCTTACGGCGACGGGGACCTCGGGAGTCCAGAGTTCCGGTGTGGCGTCGAGGTGGAAGGGACGACCCTCGTGGCGGCGCTTCATGATCTCGCCCGTGCGAATCTGCTCGTGCAGCGTGAGGATCGAGTGCATCAGCGTCTCGGGGCTCGGTGGGCATCCCGGGGCGTACACGTCGACGGGCACGATCTGGTCGACGCCTTGGACAATGGCGTAGTTGTTGAACAATCCACCGGTCGACGCGCATACGCCCATCGAGATCACCCATTTGGGCTCCATCATCTGGTCGTAGACCTGGCGAAGCACCGGCGCCATCTTCTGGCTGACCCGACCGGCGACGATCATGAGGTCGGCCTGGCGAGGTGAGTTGCGAAAGACTTCCATGCCGTAGCGCGCGAGATCGAAGTCGGCCCCGCCCGTTGCCATCATCTCGATGGCGCAACAGGCCAGGCCAAAGGACGCCGGCCACACCGAGGCGCGTCGCGCCCAGCGCACGATGTCCTCCAACGGTCCGGTCAGAAAGTTGTGTTGCAGATCTTCTAGGGCCACGCCTAGGCCGCCTGATCGGAGTCGGAGTTGATGCGAAGGATGGTCGAGGAACTGGTGCGCGACGGCATGCCCGCGGTCAAGTGCTTGACCGGACCCCACGAAAGTGCGCCCTCTGAGACCAAGAACAACAGTGCACCGAACACGGTGACGGAAAAGACCAGCACTTCGACGAGTCCGAAGAGGCCGAGTTGGCGAAAGACGACGGCGAAGGGATACATGAAGACGACTTCTATGTCGAAGATTACGAAGATCATCGCCACCAGATAGAAACGAACAGGGAAACGCTGCGGCGGCTCGATCTCCGGGACAATCCCGCACTCGTAGGGTGCCAACTTCGCGTCAGAGGGTCGCTTTCGAGGCGCCAGCATCGCTGACATCACAAGCGAACCCGCACCGAAGAGCACTCCGAGAATTAGGAGCCCCAGTATTGGTAAGTACTGGTCCACGGACATCATTTCTACCAGACAGAATCCACCCCTTCGGCCGAAGGGCGTGAACACGAACGTCGTAGGCTGTTCCGGTGACGAGCCTGATCGAAGTCGTATCAAAACCAATCGTGTACGACGTCGTCATCGTCGGGGCCGGCCCAAGTGGCTCGGCCTGCGCGTACTGGCTGGCCCAGGCCGGCTGGTCGGTCTGTCTGGTTGAGAAAAAACAATTCCCTCGCGAGAAGACCTGTGGCGACGGCCTGACACCGAGGTCAGTCCATCAACTCCGACAGATGGGACTTGAAGACGCCGTCGCCGCTCACGGCCACAAGTTCAACGGGCTACGGGCCTTCGGCTTCGGCTCCACACTCGAGATGAACTGGCCCGATCACTCAGTTTTCCCTGGTTATGGCTATACGATCACCCGCTTTAACCTCGACGGGCTCGTCGCTGAACGCGCCGAAGAACTCGGCGCAACGCTCCTCAACGGCGTCGAAGCGCTCGGGCTCTTAGAGCCCACCGACTCCACCGAAGGTGCATTGAAAGGTGCGGCGGGCGTAGTCGTGAAGGATAAGGACGACGTGGTCGCCGAGATCCGGGCGCGCTACGTCGTGGTGGGCGACGGTCAGAACTCGCGACTAGGCCGTGAGCTCGGCACGGTTCGCAACAAGTCCTGGCCCATGGGCATGGCGCTACGCGGCTACTACACGAGTGAGCGACACGACGAAGCGTGGATCGACTCGCACCTCGACATCCGCGACCCCAACGGCGAGGTCGTCCCGGGTTACGGATGGATCTTCCCGCTCGGTGACGGACGCGTCAACGTTGGCGTCGGAATCCTCTCCACGGGCGGAGCCTGGAAGGGCGTCAACACCACCAAGCTCCAGGAGTACTTCGTCGCCCAAACATCAGACGCGTGGGGCCTCAACGAAAAGACGTGTTGCGGACCGGCGACCGGCGGTCGTCTGCCGATGGGGCTCGCCCTCGGACCGCGATCAGGCCCCAATACGCTCACCATTGGCGACGCCGCCGGCACGGTGAATCCATTCAACGGCGAAGGGATCGCCTATGGCTACGAGACTGGCCGCATCGCCGCCGCGGTCCTGGCCGAGGCGTTGCTCGCCAACGACTCGTCACTGCTCGGTCTTTACGACGAGCGACTCCAATCGGACTACGGCGACTACTACAGGATCGCTCGAGCGTTCGTGCGCCTCATCTCCGAGCCAAAGATCCTCACGGCCTTCGTGAAGGTCGGTCTCCATATTGAGCCACTGATGAACGAATTACTCGCCTTGATGGCGAATTTGATGCGCAACGACAGGAAAGGCCCGGCCGAGGTTGGCTATCGCGCGCTGTTGCGGCTCGCGGACGTCATCCCTGAGCGCGCGTACGCCATGTTGCTGAACGGTCCCGACGACAAAGAGTGAGACTGCCTCGCGTGGCTAGATCCGACGCGGTGTCGACAATTTGCCTTGACTACACGGACTTCGAGGTCGGCGAAACCATTCGTGACAACAACGTGCTTGACAGGTTCGAAACGAAGGATTCGGACGTGGGCCATTGGTCCACGAGCACGCCGAGTGTCACTTCGAAATGGCCACCGGTGAGCATGACCAGTACGAGGTGGGGATTGCCCAACACCTTAGGAATCGACAACTCCGCCTCACCGCCGCGCGAGAATCCGCGTAGGAACGTGGCCGGCCGAAAGTCCGTGGCGTTGATCGTGGACGAAGGGACGTTGAGCCCCGCGCGGATGAGCGCGACATTCGACGAGGCGAAACAGGAACCGAAATTCTCTCGCGTGATCTCAGAGGTATCACGCTGCACCATCGTCGTCGTTCGGTAGTACTGCGTGGTCGACACGGCTTCAATTCCACCGTAGGAAGGTGACGAGAAGATCATGGACGAAGTCTGGTAGTCCGGCTCTTGCCCCGCCGCCCCGTACATTCGGTCGCGCGCGGCTGTGACGCCGATGCAGCGCTGGAAGACAGCCGAGGCGACCGCGAACGGCGAACCCTTCTTCGGCAGCGTCGTGGGCGTCGCCGAAGGCTTTTGGACGGTGCCACTCGGCGGAAAAATGTAGGCCAGCACCGACGTGTTCGGATCAGCCAGAGCGAACCAGCCGTTGGGAAGGTCCCGCAACGTGAGGTTCACATTGCGAGTGGCCGCGATCTCGTTCGATCCCGAAGAGTTGTGATACAGCCACGATCCGATGCCCCCCGCGAGGGCGGCGATGAGTACGACCACCGCGACGACGATGATGCCCGCGCGACGGCGCTGATGAGCAACGGCTCCCCCGTGGGCGACCACGATCTCACGGAGCGCGTCGAAGTCGCTGCGACTCGGGTTGCGCCAGCAGTAGCGGATGCCCGACGCGGTGGCGAAAAGCGCCAAGCCGCGGGCGAATCGCATGATCTGGACGTTCGACAGCTCGTTCCAAGGCGTCTGCCACGCCACGGCCGGATCACCGGCGAGCTGCGTGAGCGCGTTGTCGTCCGCGAGGAGTGTGACCGGTGATACCGCACCGTTGGGCACGAAACTGGGTTGCACGGTCCAGCCTTCACTGCGTAGCGGCGTCGTCATGATCGCTGCGTCTCTCGTGCGGCCTCGGCCGCTTTCTCTACGGTCGCTGCGAGTTCGTCGGTGCCGTGCGCGAATGAGACGAAGAGGATCTCGTAGGCGCCGGGCGCGAACGCCACGCCTCGATCGAGCATTGCGTGAAAGAACGTCCGATGGAGCCCGTTTTCACAGAGCTCTTTGGCTTCGGCGAAATTGTGAGGGGCGCTGAACTCCTCGCGCGAGAGGAAGAGTCCCATCAAAGGACCCTGGGAGGGACAGTGTGCGTGGAGGCCACTCGAGGAGATTGCAACCTCTAGGTTCACGGCGAAGGCGTTCACTCGCGCCGTAAGTTCCTCGTAGTCATATGGTTCGACGAGGTTTAACACGGTCGTGCCTGCGGCGGTCGCGAGCGGATTGCCCGAGAGGGTGCCAGCTTGATAGACCGGACCGAGCGGTGCCAGCAACGACATCGTCTTGCGCGATCCCCCGAAGGCGCCGACCGGCAGCCCCCCACCGATCACCTTGCCGAAGCACCAGATGTCGGGTGTCACGCCGAAGAACTCCTGTGCGCCCCCGAAGGCGAGTCGAAAGCCAGTGATGACTTCATCAAAGATAAGTACGGCTCCCACTCGATCGCATTCGCAGCGCAGTCCCTCCAAGAAACCGCCGACCGGCGCCACGAGATTCATGTTCGCCGCGACCGGCTCCACGAGCACCGCCGCGTACGTCTCGTCGAGTATCGGCACTTCGTTGTAAGGAGCGACCACGGTGTCGGCGACGGCACCGGACGTGACGCCCGCCGAACCTGGCAGCCCCAACTGGGCGACCCCGCTGCCGCCGGCTACCAACAGCGCGTCGGAGTGACCGTGGTAACAGCCGTCGAACTTGAGGATCTTGTCGCGACCGCTGATTCCGCGAGCGAGGCGCACCGCGCTCATCAACGCTTCAGTACCCGATGAGACGAGTCGTACCTGTTCGAGTCCGGGAACGCGCGCGCACATCGTTTCGGCCAACAACACCTCGCCGGGCGTGGGCGCGCCGAACGTCGTCCCCTCGCCCGCCGCCTCGCACAGCGCTTTGACGACATCGGGGTGCGCGTGGCCCAGCAGAGACGCGCCGTAGGACTGGACGAAGTCGAGATACTTCGTGCCGTCGACGTCCTCGACGTACGCGCCACTCCCGCGGGCGACCGTGTAGGGAGTGCCGCCGACCGAGCGAAATGATCGTACTGGCGAATCGACGCCGCCCGGTAACACGCGTTGGGCCCGAGCGAACCACGACTCATTCAAAGAGGTCAACGCGAAAGCTCCGTGGCGATCTCACGAGCGAAGTAGGTCAAGACGAAGTCGGCGCCGGCTCGTCGCACGGCACTCAGCTGCTCGAGGGCGACGGCGTAGCCGTCGATCCAACCTTGGGCCGCCGCGGCCATCACCATCGAGTACTCCGCGCTGACGTGATACGCGCACAGCGGGACGTCGAGTTCGCGTCGAAGATCACTCAGGACGTCGAGGTACGACATGGCCGGCTTCACCATGACGATGTCAGCGCCCTGGGCGACGTCGGCGCGCGCCTCGCGGAGCGCCTCTCGCCGATTCCGGTAGTCCTGTTGATAACCCTTTCGATCGCCGCCTTCGATGATCTCCACACCGACCGCGTCGCGAAACGGTCCGTACAGTCCGCTCGCGTATTTCGCGGCGTAGGCCAGGATGATCGTTTCTTCGAATCCGCTGCCGTCCAGGGCGCTTCGGATCGCTCCGACCTGGCCATCCATCATCCCGCTCGGCGCGACGACTGACGCTCCTGCTTCGGCTTGGGCTAGAGCCACGCGTGCGTAGAGTTCGAGCGTCGCGTCGTTGTCGACCGTGCCATCGGTGCGCAGCACGCCGCAGTGTCCGTGCGTCGTGTACTCATCGAGGCAGAGGTCGGCCATCAGGACCAACTCGTCGCCGAAACGGTCACGAAGCGCTCGAAGAGCTACCTGGGCAATGCCCTGAGGGTCCCAGGCGCCGCTGCCGATCTCGTCCTTCGTCGCCGGCACGCCGAAGAGAATGACGCCTCCGACTCCGACACGAACCAGGTCTTCCACTTCTTTGCACAGTGAGTCCACCGTGTGCTGGAACTGGCCGGGCAGCGAGGTGATCTCGCGCGCTTCGCTTATTCCCTCGGCGACGAAGAGCGGAGCAACGAAGTCATCCGGTGCGAGTGCGGTCTCGGCGACGAGCCGGCGAAGGGCCGGGGTGCGCCGCAGCCGCCGGGGTCGTTCGTTCGGAAACACACGCCTAGCCTAGGACAGGTCGATTCTCGACTATTCGGCGAGAGCGAGTTCAGTAAGTCGCGCCGCCAAGTCCGGCCCCCATCCTTCAATAACGCGGGCATGCTCTTCGCGCACGACCGCTGCGGTCCCAGCACCGGGAACGACGACCCACGTGTCGGGATTCACGAATTCGTGCGCCACCCCCCACGCCGAGGGCGCGCCAATGAAGAGGATGTCGGCCGCTCGCACTTTCGAGATTTCGATCTTGTCCAACGTCAGAGGAATCGTCTCGTAGCACGCGACGGGCAGCACCTCCAAACCTCTAGCGAGTAACGATGACTTCAACTCTCCGCGCTGCACCATCGCGCCCAGTATCAGAACTGGTCCGTTGGAGATATGCCGAGCGAGATCTTCTGCCGTGCCTTCTCCGGTGACACCGACATTGACGCCCCGAGCCCTCAGTGCCTTCGCGGTCGCCGTCCCAACGCAACAGACTTCGACGTCAGTCGCCGACGCCGACAGGGCGACGTCGACGTAGCGTGCACTGCGTTCACTGGTGACGACGAGTGTGCGGAACCTTTCGACGGCAACGAAATTTTCGATCGCTGCACGCACGTCCTCGGGCTCCAGGTACGTCGTCGTCGTCAAAGGCACTTCTTCGACGATCATTCCCGTCGGGAGCCGCTCGCGAATCACGCCGTTCCAACCGGCTTCGCGGGTGACGACGACCTTCACGGCGTTTGCTGCCAGCCGGCCAATGCTCCACCGCCCTGCTCATCTCGCAGCTGGTGCGCCAGGCCGCGACCAAGCGCGAGCGGATCATCGCCCTCAGCGTCGCCACGCACGCTTCGCGATCCATCGACGCTCAACATGACACCGCGAACGGTGATAGCGCTGCCCGACACGGTCGCGTACGCACCACAAGGAACGAGGCATCCGGCACCGAGCTCATTTAAGAACGCACGCTCGGCCATCAGCGCGGTCATGGCATCACGCTGGTTGAGCGACGCCAACGCAGCGATCGTCGCGTCATCGTCTTGGCGAACTTCGAGCGCCAATGCGCCCTGGCCCACCTGGGGAATGAACCATTCGGTGTCGAGACGTTCGGCCACGAGAGCGTTCTCTCCAAGACGTTCGAGCGCGGCGGCGGCGGCCACGACGGCGTCGATGCCGCTCTGATTGGCGGCGGCGAATCGCGTTGCCATGTTCCCGCGAAGGCCGACGATGCGAAGGTCGGGTCGACGTTCGAGCAAAAGGGCTCGTCGTCGGGGTGAACCGGTCGCGACCGTGGCGCCTGGGCCGAGACCGGCGAGCGAACGCCCTATTAATACATCAGCGGCGTCGAGTCGCTGGGGCACGCACGTGAGAGTCAGGCCTTCAGGCGTCGAACTGGGAAGGTCCTTGGCGCTGTGGATCGCCACGTCGGCGTCGCCTTCCATGACGGCACGTTGCACTTCGACGGCGAAGACGCCTTGAGCGCCGAGTTGATCAAGGGAGACGTCGACTTGGCGATCCCCGCGGGTCTCGAGCGGTACCAACACCGAAGTCACGCCATGCTCAACTAATTGGCGCTGGACGAATTCCGCCTGGGTTAGAGCCAATGGCGAGCGACGAGTCGCGAGACGAAGCTCGCTCATAGATCGAAGAGCGTGCGGGCTGCCTCGCTCAGTCGCGTCCCTTGATCGGTTCCGGCTGCTTCTTTCAACACCACCGTCGGGCGATGCGCAATCTTGGCGACCACCGAACGCAGAATCGACGCCACCTTCTCGCGCTGGGCCTCCGTCAAGCCTTCGAGATCACCCTCGCGGCGCGTCATCTCGCCGGCCACCACTTCGTCGAAGTGTTCGCGCAGTTCGATCACGATTGCCGCCGCCCCTCGGGCACGCTGATCGCTCAGGTACTTCTCGACGTCTTCGGCGACGATTCGTTGTGCGTCGTCGATCGCCTCTCGACGATCGCCCAACGCTTGTCCCACTCGCTCCCGAAGATCACCTATGTCGAAGCGCCGCACGTTGGCGAGACCTTCGACGTCACTGGCGACCGCCCGCGGGAGTCCGAGGTCGACAAAGAGGACGTCTTGAAGACATCGCTCGAGGTCAGGACGCTTGATGATCGGCGACGGGACCTCGACTGCGGCCACGACCAATCGTGCCGTCGTAATGAGGGATGTCACGTCATCGATCGCGCCAACGACGACGCGTGAGTCAGCGAGCTCGTCGCGTAGTCGCTCGGCCCGAGAGAGCGTCCGATTACAAATGGTCATTCGGCGGAGCTTTGCTGGCCGTTCCAGTAGAGCGCGCGCAATGCCCCCCGCTAACTGTCCGGCGCCAACGATGATGACATCGGTTCCTTCGAGGTCAACGCCGAGGTCCTCAGTCGCCATCACGACGGACGCCTGGGCGAAACTGGTGCTGCCTCGCGCGATGGGTGTCTCATTGCGCACACGTCGGCCCGAGGAAATCGCGCGTTGAAAGAGCTCGGTGATCTCGGGTCCCGCGGTCTGTTCTTCGACCGCGAGTTCCAGAGCCCGTCGCAATTGACCGAGCACTTCGAACTCTCCTGGCACCACCGACTTGAGTCCCGAGGCGACGCTGAAGAGATGCGTCGCGACACCGTGATCGAAATTGACGGTGAGGTGATCAGTGAAGTCACTCGGCGTGAGTGACGTCGCTTCGGCGATCGTGTGCGTGATCTCCTCGATCGCCCCGTGGAATCGGTCGATGACGGCTACCACTTCGGTGCGCAGGCACGTCGACACGAAGACCGCCTCGTGAATATTGCGTTGGCTCATCAACGTTCGAAGGACCTTGCTCCATTCGTGCTCGGGGATCGTGGCGCGCTCTAAAAGATCGAGTGACGCATGTTCGTGGTCGATACCGACTGAGATCAGTGCCACGTCGGGACTCCGTTACTCATAGCGCGCCTCGTAGAGGTGCGGGCGTCGATATACCAAGTGAATGCAAAAGTCCACCGCCCAACGGTCCGGTGCCGTTGTTGAGGTGATACATGAGAATCTGCAACTCGATCGAAAAGTCGACGTAGTGCACCGCGGTGCCGATCGGCACGGTGAGTACTTGCGGGGCGAAGTTCAACAGCGCGTGAATGCCGGCGTTCACCAATCGGTCGGCGACGACCTGGGCCGCTTCGGGCGGAACGCAGATGACGGCGACCGCGGCGGGCACGATGGGATCGTCGAGCGACTTCACGAGGTGGCCGGCGATCGTCGTACCGACGACGTCGGGGTCGTTGTCGTAAAGCGCCGCGAGCTGCGCGCCGCGAATCAAGAAGTTCGTCGAGTTCACGAGCGCGCGACCGAGATTGCCGATGCCGACCACGACGACGTCGTATTCGCGGTCGTGTCCTAGCGCCTCGGCGATGTGATCATTGAGTACCTGGACGTCATAGCCCGCGCCGCGCGTCCCAAAAGAACCCAACCCCGCGAGGTCGCGACGAACGGTCGTGGCGGTCACCCCTGCGAGTTCACCGATCTGTTGGGAGTCGATGCGATTGAGTCCCCGCCTCGCCCAACCCTCAGCTATCCGTTGATAAACCGGCAATCGAGCAATGGTCGGTTCGGAGAGTTTCCTCGGTCGAAGACGCGGGGTCGCCATGTTCGAAGGTTAATGGACCCTTAGCGACCCATTTGCCGGCTGCGCTCGGCGGCGGCCGCGACGGCGTCAATGAACGCCGAGCGAACGGCGCGACTCTCCAGCGTTCGAAGGCCCGCGGCGGTCGTGCCGCCCGGGGACGTGACTTGATGGCGCAGTTCCTCGGGGGTCTCGCCGGTCGACGTGAGCAGGGCCGCCGAGCCTTCGAAGGTTCCCACGACAAGTTGGTAAGCCACGTCGCGCGAGAGGCCCTGGTGTACCCCGGCCTCGATCAGCGCCTCGATCACCAAGTACAGGTAGGCCGGCATCGGTCCGGAGAGCCCGGTCACGGCATCGATGTTGCGTTCGCTCACTCGTACGACCGTGCCAACGGCACCGAGGATCGACTCGGCCCAGTCAAGGTCGTCTTTGGTGACGTGCGCGCCACCTGCGATCGCACTGACACCCTTTCGAACAAGCACCGGAGTGTTCGGCATCGAGCGAATCACGGCAATGGGACGATCGAGCGTCGCCTCGATGCGAGCTGTCGAGAGACCCGCAACGACCGAAAGCAACCGCGTGGCGCCCATGGCACCGGCGAGGCGCGCGACGGCTTCGGCGTGCTCGGGCTTCACGCAGATCACCACCCCGCTCGTCTCGTCGACGTGCTCCAAATCGAGCGACGCGATGATCGCAACGCCTGGGAGACGCTGGTTAAGTACGTCACGTTGCTCTACCGACGTTTCGACGACCGCCAGTTCTTTTTTGGGGCACCACTTCGCATCGATGAGCCCCTCGGCGAGCGCGGAACCCATGCGACCGCCGCCAACAATGATCAGTTTGAACGCCATGATTGAACGCTACAAGGTTGTCACGTCGAGCGTCGCCGACGATAGAGCGACGAGAGACCCATGGTCATGGCCGTCGGATAGATCTCCTCGACGTAGGTCAGGGTCGCACCCACCACCTCATCGAGCCGTTCGGTGGTCACCTCATTGATGGGAATCTTGGCCATCAAATAGATTCCCTCCTCCGGTCCGATGGCCAGGTGGAGTTCGCGGAGTTCCGCGTTCTTCGTCAACAAGAAGTGATAGAGCGTCTCGCGGTTCTCCTCCGCGGCCGAAATGACCTCGGTCTCCACGTGGACCGTTCGTTGACGAAGTGAGAGCCACAACGTGATGACCGATTTCTCTTCGCCCTTCAAGCGGATGAGCCAATGGAAATGCCCGCGGTCGTCGGCTATTGGCTGGTGTTCGACCCCCAATAGCGCGCTCGCGTGCCACTGCGCTGCCCAGGCGGTGACGGTCTCATCGAGTTGACTGGCGGAATCTGCGTCACCGAGGGGGGCCCGAGTCACATCAACAGCGAACGAGCCCCGAGAGCGACAACTCCTCCGTCAGGTCGGCTAGGGATTTAGCCGCCGAACGCCACGTGTAACGACGCGCGAGCAAGACTGCGGCATTGGACATCGCGGTCGCGTTCTCGCCGTCGAGCGTGACCTCCACGGCGTCGGCCCAGACCCGGGGATCGCGTTCGCCCACGAGGAATCCGGTGACCCCCGGTTCAATGAGCGTCATCAATCCCCCGACCTCACTGGCGACGACTGGCGTGCCGCAGGCCGAGGACTCCAACGCCACGAGACCGAAACTCTCGGAACGACTCGGCACGAGCATGACGTCCGAGGCACGCATCCAGGTGGAGAGCAGCTGGTGCGACTGAGGAGCGACGAAACTCACGTGTTGGATCACGCCCGCCTCTTCCACGCGACGGTGCAGCGCGGCCAGCGTCTCGCGTCCGTCGGTACCCGACGGTCCTCCGACGATGGCGAGCATCGCGTTTCGTCCGCGGACGCGCAGTTCGATCAAGGTCTCTAAGGCGAGGTCAACACCTTTCAAGCTCTGAAGACGTCCGACGAACAGCAGCATCGCGTCCTCGCCCTCGATGCCGAGGGCACGGCGGGCCTGGGGTCGGTAGCCCGGCGCGAAGAAGGCGTGCTCGACACCCAGGGGCACGATGTGCACCCGCTCGGGCTCAGCGTTGTAGAAGCGCACGAACTGTTCGGCCTCGACTTCGCAACTGGCGAGGACCGCGTCGGCGCAGGCGAAGATCGCCGCCTCTTGAAAGGCGCGGTCCTCGGATTCGGCTTCGTGGTCTTCCGCCTTCACGCGCTCGAGCGTGTGGAAGGTCATGATCAAAGGGATACTCAATTCGTGCTTCAGACGGTGTCCGGCCAGTCCACTTAACCAGTAATTGGCATGGATGGCGTCGGGGGTTCCGTGACAACGAAAGAGCGTGGCGACCGAATCGGTGAACTCCGCGACGTGATTCGTAAGGCCGTCGCGATCGAGCGGCGTCGCCGGACCGGCGGTGACGTAATGAACGCGAAAGCCCGGCTCTACGTGCACGGTGTCACGCACTTGAGTGTTGTCGCGGCGGGTATAGACGTCGACTTCGTGACCGAGTCGGGCGAAGGCGCTCGAAAGCTCACGTACATAGACGTTCATTCCCCCGCCATCACCCGTACCGGGCTGGGCGAGGGGCGACGTGTGATACGAAAGGACCGCGAGCCGAGACACGGGGGCATCCTACCGGTGTTCGCCCCGATTCAACTGGGAGAATGGCTCAGGTTGGGGGCGAGGTGAGCACGATGTAGGCCACGTCACGTGCGTCGACCAGACCGAAATCTCTCGAATCAGTGGAGGCCGCGACGTTGTCCCCACGCAGATCCAGGCGTCGGCCGACGCGGCCAACGCAGCGTTTCAAGAGCCAGCGATTGGCGTTGCGCGGATCGCGCACGACCACTACGTCGCCGGTCCGCACCGGTCGCCAGCGACGTAGCGCCGTGAGACGCTCGCCCGGCAGATAGGTCGGAGCCATGGACGATCCTTCGACCGTTACTCGTCTGAGAAAGAACTCCAAGAGCCGTTCCATTTCTGTGAACGATAGACGAGTGTCGTCGCTAACCTTCGATACGAAAAGAGATTGTGCCGACACCACAACGAACGACAACGAAAGGCGAAGCCATGACGCTTCTCACACGTATTAACGCACTACTGGACGCCACGACCACGCCGCTTGTCGCTTGCGCGCACTGCGACCTGCCCTGCGGCGTCTACGACCCGGCCCAAGCCAGGCTCGAAGCACAAGCCGTGAAGGCCTGCATGGAAAAGTACAACGCGTCGACCGACAACGACTTCAAGGTTCGCGCCACCTTCATCAAAGAAGAGCGCGCCGAACTGGTGAAGCACCACCTCTGGGTGCTCTGGACCGACTACTTCAAGGTCGAGCACTTAAAGGAGTTCCCGAACCTGCACGATCTCTTCTGGATGGCGACCAAGAGCGCGGGCGAAGCGAAGAAGACCAACGACGTCAATGTCGCTGATCGACTCCTGAGCGAGATCGACGCCATCGCCGAACTCTTCTGGGCTACGAAGAAGTAGGTCCAACGCGCACCTGTTCGGATGGCGATGGCCACCGGTGTAACCAGTTCAGAGCGTTAGGAAAGTTCCGGGTGAGCCGGACAGTTGGCGAGCAACGGACTGGCGACAAGGGTGTCCTCATCAATTGGTGCCCCACAGACCTGACAACTTCGGTAGGTACCGTTTCGTAGCCGTTCGAGCGCGCGATCAATGCTGTTCAGGGTTGCTTCAATTGCACTGACACTCTCGTTGGTGAACTCCGCCATTGATTCAACTTACCGGGCCGCTGCCTTCGACGGTCTTACTCCTCACGCAACCCCAGCCCAGTCGACGTATCGGCGGCCATCCGTCCTGGGATCATCGCGACCACATTGGCGAGCACCATGGCGCCAACGACGATGAGGACGATCGCGAGACCGGGCACGCTCGGCACCGGCACGGCACTTATCTCGTGCGCGAAAAGATTCCAAAGCGTGCAGCCGAGCACGATGCCTAACGGCAAACCGATCATCACGCCAATTGCCACGGCGATGCTCGACTGCCACGCCACGGCCGAGGCGAGCTGTCGACGAACGAAACCCAAGGTCTTTAAGAGGGCCAGTTCGCGTCGTCGCCGACGGACCTTTGGTCACGTGGTCGGTCCGGACGCCCACGCCGTGACCATTCGTCTCCTGCCTCGGCCCGAAGCAAGCTGAAGTCGGGACCTAAAGCCATCGTTCGGTTCTCGAATTCGTAAGTTGAGTCAATTTCTCTTTCAGTTGCGGTAGTCATCAGCCAGTCAATCTTGGAACTATTAATGCGCCGATTTGATTGCCAAAACGTTGATGCGCGAAACCTCCGTATTTTCGACAGTCGATATTCGCAATTTGCTTGGACTAACCTGTGGCGTCCGGAGGTCGAGCATTTCTCCACGCAATTCTAATTCCACCGGGCCGCTAGCTCATCGGGAAGAGCAGGGGACTTTTAATCCCA
>Ga0307374_10001745_pt1 | contig 39810 bp, 33 predicted proteins | sample OX3MG_FD_202532 | JGI IMG/M metagenome (GOLD analysis project Ga0307374, IMG submission 202532) | Soil microbial communities from Risofladan, Vaasa, Finland - OX-3 | ecosystem: Environmental > Terrestrial > Soil > Coastal area > Acid sulfate soil | place: Finland: Risofladan, Vaasa | collected... | reverse complement strand
CGACATCAAGGACTGGGTCAAGACCTGGAACGAGGACCCCCGCCCCTACGTCTGGGTCAAGACGGCGGACCAGATCCTGGCGTCCCTCGCCCGATATTGCATACGAATCTCTGAATCGGGACACTAGGTGGGGACCACCAGCGTGACGATGCGGTTCGCGCACCGTCCCGTTCGGTGGGCGCTGAGGGACTCGAACCCCCGACCTGCTGGTTGTAAGCCAGCTGCTCTAACCAACTGAGCTAAGCGCCCGGAAAATCCGGAAAAGGTAACTCTACCTGCTCTTTTCGTGATGGTCCGGCGCCGCGTCGCTCGGTGCGGCGCGGCCACGATCGGACGATCGGCGAACGGACCGGGGTCCGAGCTATTACGGTCGGCGTGTCCAACGCCGCTTTCGCCTTTCCGCGCGCAAAAGCAAGGGCCGGGACGACACCGCCGACGCAATGACCAATGTCGTTCATGACTCCAGCACTGCACGTGACAGGACCATGAAGCGCAAACAAAATCACGGCGGCGGAGGCATAACGATGAAGCGGCGCTCATGGCAATCGCACGATCCGACTCTTGCACTCGCAAGTCGAAGTTGCCGGCTGAACGCAGGGGGTGGAAGGTGATTGGCGAACAGAACCGAGGAAGTGGTCCCTGTCCACGCACGGCGCGTGGCGCGACGCGTGAACCTCGAATCCCCTCCGTCATCGGAGTCGGTCGCTTCTGTGCGCTGACCACCCCGCTGGTCAACGGCGTCATCCCCTGAAGAACAGCAGCGGATTTATGGGGGTGGGAGTGGACAATTCGGGGAGGAGCTATTCGCTGTCCCTCACCTTCTCGTGCTCGCCGACCGGCCAGTGGGGTTCGAGGATGAACGTGTTCTCCATCCCCCAGACGGCCTCGTATGCAAACGAGATCGCCTACATGGCGACGTTCCACCCCGAGCTGAGCGCAGCCGGACTCGTCACGTCCTACAACATCGATTCGACAGACGGTCTCTCAGTCCTGGAGCGCAACGACCGGAAGGACAAGCCGCACGTCGTCGTGATCGGAAGCTGAGGCGGAGGAGCGGGGCCGCCAGATTCTCAGCCCGGTCGGGGCAGCTGTTGCGCCAACGCCGCGCTCCATGGCCGCGCCAAGCCCCGCAGCTCGGCGCATTGCTCCTCGCCCAACACGGCATAGGGCGCCGCCGCCAGCTTGTCGGTGCCGTGCTCGAGTTCCTGCCGCACTTCCTCGCCCAATGGCGTCAGGCGGAGCTTGTCGCCCGGCTCGAGCCAGCCTCGCACCCGCAGTGCATCAGCCGCACCCTCCCAGGCATCCGCGGTCCAGCCGCGTGTCGCTCGCAAGAGTCGCTCCGGAACGTCGCCCGAGGCGGCATGGGTCACCAGAGCTTCCAGACCGGACAGGCCCCGCACGACGAGTTGCGCGATGTGACCGTCGCCGCGGAACTCGCGGAGGATCGACTGGGCGTGCCACAGCACCAGATGTGGCTCGGAGGGCCACGCCACGTCGGCGTGGGCGGCCGCCAATGGTCGCCCCTCCACGTGTCGGGCCGCCTCCTCGGCAGCGAGCCGGGCCAGTTCGGCGGCGCGCCGCATCTCCTCGGACGCCAGCACGTCCTCGCCGAGCAAGCGCCGGTAGGCCGCGTCGATGGCGGTGAAACGGGCCCGGACAAGTGCTACCGGCGTCGCCACCTCCCAGGCGGCTGGAATCGCCGCATGGACCAACTCCGGGTTGAAGTTGAAGAAGGTCGAGACGACCACATCGGCTGTCACAGCGCCCATCGGCGCAGCCCTGGAAGCGAAGTAGCCCGCCTGGCCCGCGATACCGAGCCGGACGTACGCATCTGCCGCTTCGGGCACGAAATAGATGATCCCGTGCAGCGGTTCCAGGGTCCGCCATGTCTTGCGCGCCAGCACAGCGCCCTCGTCGTCCACTCCTTCTACCTCGATCACAAGCTCTCCTCCCCCATCAGCCTCTCAACCAACCGGCTCGTCGCGGCCAACAAGGGCCGTCGGCTCGAATCGTCGCGCACGATCAGTTCCCTCCCCTCACGTTCACCTTCGGCCACGCCGACTTCGCGGCAAATCAGTAATCCCGCCAGGTAGTCCCAGCTGTAGAGCGTGCTTCGTCCCACCACCAAGTAGGCGTCCAGGACGCCCTCGGCGACGGCGCAGCACTCGAGTGACGCCGCGCCGAGCGCCCGGAATTGCGCCCACCCCGGGTACACGCCGGGGAATCCCGAGATCCCGACGATGGCCCGCCCCAGGTCCTCACAGGCGGACGGCGCAATGGCCTGTCCGTCCTTCTCGGCGCCGCCGCCACGGACGGCGGCGTAGCGCTGTCCCGTGGCCTGATTCGTGACCACGCCGACAAGTGGCCCTTCGGCGTCGAGCACGCAGATGCTCGTCGAGTAGAACGGCACACCCCGGTGCGCATTGGTGGAGCCGTCGATCGGGTCGATCACGGCAAGCAGGCCCGCCGGACCGCTGCCGGTGACGCCCGACTCCTCCGACAGCACGGCCAACCCGGCTCCGTGGAGTATCGGCAGCGCCGCGCCGTCCGCGGCCAGGTCGAGGCGGTATTGACCCGGCTTTCCTCCGCTCGGACCCCAGTCCTCCAGGACGTCGAGCGAGGCGCGTACGGCGAGAACCGCCTCATCGAGCACTTCCAGGAGCCGAACGTCGTCCACGGAGGACGAACCCTATCGGCCGGTGTCGCCCCGCCAGTCGAGCCACCCGGCCTGGCCGCCCCGTCGCCCACGGCCATTAGGCTTTCCCAGCTGTGGCTGCCATTGACGTCGCCGGGTATGTGGCCGATCTGAAGGATCATTCGGTCGACCACGGATTCCACGTGCACGACGAGCGGCACTTCGTGGAGACCTACTCGTTGCGCCAGGTCTGGGAGGTCGACCTGCACCCCGAAGAGGGGTGTGGCGGGCCCCTCGACCTGCATCTCGCCCTCGACGTCGACCCCCGTGTCCTCCTGTCTTTCGAGGACGCCGTCGTCCTCCTTTCCGAGGACGAGGAGCCACCCGACGAGTTCCATTTCCCGTTGACCTTCACGTGGGCCCTCCCTCCGCTCCCGAGCGGGCCCGACCTTCTCCGGCTGGCCATCGACCTGGCCGGGGTCGGTGGTATTGATCTCCCCTTGGAGGTCTCGGCCATCGACTCCTTCGCCAACGCCACCGATGGCTCGGAGCGCCGGCTGAGCATCGTCGCGAGGCAGCCCGTGTCACTGGCCCGGGTCCTCAGCGGCGAGGAGCTCCTCTGTGACGTCTTCGACCGGGCCCTCGCCGTCAGCCGCTTCCTGCTCGAGTCCGCCGAACGCTGGCTGGGCTGACGTGCGGCGCGCCGGGCTCGCCGGGCGCCCTCCTGCCGCCCGGGTCTTGGCGGTCGTGGTGGTGGCGGCCGGTGCGGCCCTCGGCTTGAGTGCCTGCAGCAGCCAGAACGGGCAGGCGCTGGCCCAACAGGCCTGCACGCATGTCCACGTCTCCATCACCGACTACCTGCGCGCCGTGCGGCCCGGAACGGCTCCCGCCGACGCCGCCCAACTGCAGAAGCATGCCGATCAGCAGCTGCGCGAGGCCCTCCCGCTGGCCGCCGCGGCCAACTCCGACGACGGATCGTGGAACACCCTCATGACGACGATCTCCGAGGGTGCCATCGTCGACGAGGGCCACCTCGTGCCCTCACTTCGCGCGCAGTGCGTCGTCGCCGACGCCAATCAGAACATCAACCCGCAATCACCCGGCGGGAACAGCGGGAACAGCGGGAACACGAGCAGCACCACGCCCCAGAACGTGAACCCGGCGCCCGCCTCACCCGCCGGCTGAGGCGGGCGCCGTGCCGCCCGCCATCTGGGACCGCCCAGCGGCCACGATCGGTGGCATGAGCGACGGCGCGAGAAACACGCCACCCTGCGGGGTGAAGTGCACGCCGTCGTTGACCGTCCGAATCACCACTCCTTGCACGGTGCTGGCGTACCGACCACCGGGACACGCCGCCTTGTCGAGGTCATCCACCGACACGGTCCGGGGATGGGCGGCGGCGATCCGGCGGATCATCTCGTTGTAGACCGCCCGCCGCGCCGGATTGTCCTCCGGCCACGCTTCGCCGTCAGGCTGTTCGGGTTCGTTGGTGCACGGAGACGTGAGGAACACCATCGGGAGCCCGGCATCGTTCGCAACCGCTGCCGCCTTCTGGAGCTGCGCCTCGATGTACGCGGCGAACTGGGGGTGAAGGATGTTCGTCCACTTCCCCTGGTAGAGGCGATCGACCAACTCCCAGCGACCGGCGCCTTCCACGACCACGTTCGGGTGGAGCTGTGCGATCTCGTCGGCCCATTGGGTGGCCCAGGGGGTGATCTCGTTCGGCTGGTCGTTCGGCGCGGGCGGCCCGCCACAGGCGGGCACGATCGAATCCACCTGCCCCATGACCTGGACCGCGGGTCCGTCGGCCACCCCGCAGCCCAGGATGGCGTGGTCGTAAAGGATGTAGTCGTACTTGTCCTGGACTGCCGTCTCGCCGAGGCCCTCGCCGAGCGTCTCTGCCACGGAGTCGCCGACCAGCAGCACCTTGACCGGTGGCCCGTTCGTGGTCACGGCCGGCGCCGGGGGCGCCGTGGTGGTCGTCGTGCCCGTCCCCGCCCCGGCACCCGTGCCGCCGGCACCCCCGCCACCAGGGAGGGCCGTACTGGCGAGCGCCGTCGTCCCGGTCGTCGCCGCGATGATGGCCACCAGCACGGCCCCGACGCCGGCCGGCACTACCAGCCACGCCCGCCACTGGCTGACGAACGTGCCCATGCGGATCGGGCGCTCGACGAGATGGAACGACACGACCGAGACGGCGAAGGTCACGAGGACCCGCACGGCGAAGAGCTCGTAGCCGTACAAACCCGTCCGGGAATGGTCGAGCCAGATGAAGATCGGCCAGTGCCAGATGTACAGCCCGTACGAAATGCGGCCCACGTAGCGGATCGGTGCCCACGACAGCATCCGGGGCACCAGGCTGCTGGGCGCCCCCACAGCCGCCAGGATGACGACGGCCACCGACAGCCCGATGAGGAAGAACCCGCCCGAGTACGGGAAAGTGGAGGTCGAGGTGGTCACCACCCACAAGGTGGTGGCGCCGGCGGCCCCGAGGACCCCGAGCACGCCGCAGAGGAGCCGTCCGCCCGACGTCTCCGGTCGCCACAATTCCCCCTTGGCCAGGCGACCTGCTTCGTGATGGCGCTGCGAGACGAGCACGAGCCCGACGGCCAGCGCGCAACCGATGAACAGGCATTGCGAGCGGGTATCGGTGCCGAGATAGGCCCGGTTGGTGTTGAGGCCGCCCTGGTAGACGTGCTGCATCCAGAGCGCAGAACCGATCGCCGCCGCGCAGCACAGGGCGAACAACGCCCGCAGGCTCCGGGTGAAGCGCAGCACGCCGAGCACGACCAGCGGCCAGATCACGTAGAACTGCTCCTCCACCGCCAGTGACCACGTGTGCAGCAGCGGAGAGGAGGCCGACGTCTCGTTGAAGTAGTTGGAGTTGACGAGGATGAAGTGCCAGTTGCTCACATAGAGCAACGTGGCCAGGGCGTCGAGCCGCAGCGCGCCGTAGGTGCCCTTCGGGACGATGACCGACGCGAAGAAGGCCACGAAGAGCAGCATGAGCAGAAGGGCCGGCAGCAGGCGGCGGGCCCGCCGGGCCCAGAAGGCGCCGAGCCGGATCGTCAGGGCCTGGCGCCATTCCCCGATGAGCAGCGAGGTGATGAGGAAGCCCGACAGGACGAAGAAGGCGTCGACCCCCATGAAACCGCCGTCCATGTGAGGGATCCCTCCGTGGAACATCATCACGGCCAGGACGGCGCAGGCCCGCATGCCGTCGAGCGCGGGGAGGTAGGCGAGACGAGTGTGCGAAACCGCGCTCTCGTCGTCCTGCATGGGGCCGATCCCTCCTCGGTCAACTCCGGCGGCACCGCACGTCGGGCCGCCGGGAACCGCATTCTCGCAGAACCCGCCCGCGCCCCAGGTTCAGCCTGCGCTGGCTACCTTTGCCTCCCTGAACCCGACCCGACCGTTGGCCCCGCCCCTGCAACCCCGCCGCGCCGGACGGGGCCGCCGCCGTTTCACCACGTTCGTGCTGGTGCTCGTCCTGATCGGCGGGACCGTGCTCGTGGTGCGCCAAATCCGACGTGGGCCGCCACTCAGCCCACTGCGGGCCCGCATCCTCTCCATCGCCCAGGGGCAGGTGGGCTACCAGACCGATCCCTCGGACACGTACTGCAACAAGTTCAGCGCCTACTGGTACGCCGGCACGGACGACTGCGGCAACGACAACCGCAACGAGGAATGGTGCGTCGACTTCGCGGCCTGGGTATGGAAGCAGGCCGGCGCCGAGGTGTCCTACCAACTGGCGCCCGGCTACCTCAATGGCGACTTAGCCAGCTTCTACGTCTGGGCCACCGACCACGGCACCTGGCACCGGGTCGGCTCGGCCTACTCCCCCCAACCGGGCGACGCCGCGCCCGACGTCATCAACGGTGACGGCGACAAGACCGGCTACAGCGTGGTCGAGGTGGGCGACAACCAGGCCTTCGCAGACGCCAAGCAGAAGGGGGCACCGCTCTCGGGCTACGTCTCCCCCGTCTCGTCGTCCACGACCTCGTCGTCGTAGCCCAACGTCCGCCATCGGACGCCGGCGCAGGCCGCCGGCTATGTCTCCGGCGTGTACCCGGCCGGCAGGGCGATCGACTTCATTTCGAGGAAGCCCTCCAGGCCCTCGGGCCCGAACTCCCGGCCGACGCCCGACTCCTTGTAGCCGCCGAACGGCGTGGAGAAGTCGATCGGCACGGGTGCGTTGAGCATGTACGTCCCTGTGCGCACCTGGCGGGCCACGCCCAGCCCACGGTCGTTGTCACCCGTCCAGACCGAACCACACAAGCCGTAGTTCGAGTCGTTGGCGATCTCGACCGCGTTGTCGTCACCGTCATAGGGAATGACCACCAGCACGGGCCCGAAGATCTCCTCCTGGGCGATCTTCATTTTGTTGTCGACATCGGAGAACACGGTCGGCTCCACGTACCAGCCCTTGTCGAACGCGGACCCCGAAGGACGGCCGCCTCCCAGCGCGACCGTGGCGCCCTCTTCGCGCCCGCTGTCGAGATACCCCTCGATCCGGCTCCGTTGCCGCTCCGCCACCACGGGGCCGACCTCGGTGGCCGGGTCCATGGGGTCGCCCACCTTCATCGCACGGACACCCGAGACGACGGCATCGACCACCTCCGCGTAACGCGAACGGGGCGCCAGAATGCGGGTCTGGGCGATGCAGGCCTGCCCGTTGTTCATGATGGAGTTCGGAAGCAGCGTCGGGATCGTCGTGGCCAGATCGGCGTCGTCGAGGATGATGGCCGCCGACTTGCCGCCCAACTCGAGCGTGCAGCGCTTCAGGCGCTCACCGCACAGCCCACCGATGCGCTTGCCGCCGACACCCGATCCGGTGAAGGAGATCTTGTCGACCCCCGGGTGCTTCACCAGGTGCTCGCTGACCTCGCGGCCCGCCGGCACCACGGACAACACACCCTTGGGCAGCCCGGCGTCCGCAAAAATTTCAGCCAGGCGGAACGCGTCGAAGGGCGTCTCCGGCGCCGGCTTGTAGACGACGGTGCAGCCGGCGGCGAGCGACGGCGCCAGCTTGGCCGCCGCGATGAACAGAGGCACGTTCCACGGGGCGATCGCCCCCACCACGCCGACCGGCTCCTTGGTCACCAGCACCTGCGGGTTCAACATGCCGGTGCGCACCTCGTCGAAGGCGTAGGTGGTCGCCAGGTCGGCGTAGTAGTTGAAGATCATGGAGGGCGCCAGGACCTGGCCCAGGCCGGCGAACGAAATGGGCGAGCCCATCTCCTGAGTGATGATCGCCGCCAGATCGTCCATCTCGGCCATGATCTGCGCCGCCACCTTGGCCAGAACTTCCGCCCGCTCGGCCGGCGTCATGCGGGGCCAGGGCCCGTGGTCGAAGGCGGTCCTTGCGGCCGCCACCGCCTTGTCGATGTCGCCCTCGGTGCCGTCGGGCACGCGGCCGATGACCTCCTCGGTGGACGGTGAGATCACCGAAATGGTGTCGGTCCCCTCCGGGGCCACCCAGTCACCGCCGATGAACAAGCGGTCATAGTCCCGAATCGCCATGCGTCCCTCCCAGGGATCTCAGGGGGTCCGGCCCCCACCGATCACCCAAGGGTAGCGGCGGCCCGGCTGCCGGCGACAGTTCCGGGCGGTCGCGCGCAGCGCCGTCAGGCGGCCTCAGCCTCTCGCCTGGGACGGCTCGATATGGGCAAGGACGCCGCCGTCGGGCTCCACCCAGCCCTTTCCGGCGGCGTACGCGCACATTTCCAGAAAGCGCCCGTCCCAGGCCTCGTCCGCCGCGGGCCCCGCCAGCGCCCGCAGCGCCACCGGATCCACCACCACGTGCTCGTCGTCGGCGGCGAGACGGCCCAGGCCGGACTGCCCCACCACCCGGGCCAGGTCGCCCTCGCCCTCGACGGCCACCGAGAACCGGGTGAACTCGTCGGGCTGGCGCAGCGAGACGGCGCCCCGGGCCAGGTCGATCACGATCAGCACGGCCGGTGACGCTACCCGCGTCTCCCCCGACGGGGCCGAGCGGTCGGTAGAGTGCCGCTCCGTGCCCGACATCAGCCAACGTGATCCCGACCAGGTGGCCTCCATCCTCTCGCGCTGGTTGGCGACGAAATCGGCCGACGGCACCGGGCCCGAGGTCTTCGACGTGCAGGCCCCGGGGTCCAACGGCTTCTCCAACGAGACCATCCTGTGCCGCACCCGTGCCGCCGGTGGCGAGGAGAAGCGACTGGTCGTACGCGTGGCGCCGACCAAGCACCTGCTCTTCCTCGACGCCCAGTTCTCCACCCAGTACCGGGCCATGCGCGCTCTGACCGACAGCGGCTCGGGCGTCCCGCTTCCCACGCTCGGCTGGTACGAGAAGGATCCGCAGTACTTCGGGGTGCCCTTCTTCTCCATGGACCACGTCGAGGGCCTTGTCCCCTCGGACAACCTCCCCTACACCATGGACGGTTGGGTGATCGAGGCCACGCCCGAGCAGCAGGAGCGCATGTGGTGGAGCGGCATCGACGCGCTCGCCGCCGTGCACCGCACCGACTGGCGGGCCACGGGGCTCGAGTGGCTCAGCATGAGCGACCGGGGCCGACCGGGGCTCGAGCAGCAGCTGTCCTACTACCGTGACTTCCTCGACTGGGCCACCAAGGGTGAGAAGGTCCCGGTGATCGAGTCGACCTGGCAATGGCTCGTGGAGCACAGGCCCGCCGAGGACGGCGAGGTCGTGATCAGCTGGGGCGACAGCCGCATCGGGAACATCATCTGGGACGACTTCTCGGCCGCCGCCGTCGTCGACTGGGAGATGGCCTCGCTGGCCCAGCCCGAAATGGACCTGGGCTGGTGGCTCTACTTCGACCGGCAGTTCTCCGAGGGGCTCGGCGTGCCCCGTCCGGCCGGCTTCGGCTCGCACGAGGACACCATCGCCCGCTATTCCGACCTGATGGGCCGGCCCATGCGGGACATCTTCTACTACGAGATCTTCTCGGGCTTCCGCTTCGCCGTCGTCATGTACCGGCTGTCGGATCTGGTCTTCGACCGCGAGGACATGGAGGGCGACGCCGACATGGCCACCGACAACATCGCCACCCAGCTCCTGGCCAAGATGCTCGACCTGGCGCCGCCGACCTAGCTGTAGGTCCTAGGAGTCCGAAATGGGGTCGCCGGTCGGGCCTACGGCGACGCCGGCCGCCACCAGACGCTGGCCCAGCCAGTGCGTGCCCTGGTTGCCTTCCTCCCGCATGGCCACCTGCCATCCCTCGAGGACCCTGTGCAGGTCGTCGACCGTGGCGATGTTGGCGATGACGTGCACGGTGATCTTGTTCTCGTACCCGGGCGGGTCCGTGACGTGGATCCCGCCGAAGGGGTCCTCGCGCACGTGGGGCTGCGGCTCGCGCAGCACGTAGAGCTCGCCCGTGTCCTCCACGTAGTTCAGCTCGTGCTGGACGCCGTCCTTGCCCAGCCACTCCGAGCCCAGCTCGAGCTCGGCGGAGGCGCGCCGGCGGGGGTCCGCTTCGTAGAACTCGTCGATGTCCATCGGCGGCACACTACCGCCGACCAGGACCATTGCCGGGTCCCGACGATTCCCCGCCGCGCCGCGGTCCGGTGGGAGGGATCGGGGGAGCGTCGGGGACGACGCTCCCGGCATGCCAAACGCCACCACGAAGCCACGTGTCGCACTCATCGACCAGATGGCCGCCGAATGGAGCTCCATCGGCCGCTCCCCCGCCGCCGTGCGGTCACTCGGGGCCATCGCCGGCCGTGATCCCGGCCTCGCGGTCCTCGTCCTGGGGACCGACCGCGACCCGCCGTCGTGTCCGACGCCGTGTGACCTCGTCGAGCACATGCGCCACGCCCGGGGTCGCCGCCAACGGGAGGAGGCGGCCCGGCTGGTCAGAGTCATGCTCCGGGAGGCCGACGACGATCCCTTCGTCTGCCGCATGCTGGTCCAGGTCCTGATCCCGGGTCTGGTGACCGTGGCCGGGAAGCTGCAGTGGGGCCGGGGGGGCGAGTGGCGGGACGGCGAGGAGTTCTTCGGTGAGGCCGTCTCGACGACCTGGCTCGTCATGCAGGAATGGGCCGGCCAGGACCGTCCCTACGCGGTGCTCGACCTCCTGTCGGCCATCCGCTGCCGGCTGCGCCGTCAACTCTTCCGGTCGAAGGACGCCGGTGTGGGCTCGGTGCTGCTCGGCCCCGATTCCGGTGAGGCGCCAACCCCCACTGCCCGGCCCGAGACCGACCTGGAGGAGCTGGCGCGCATGCTCATCGGGCTGCACGGGGAAGGGATGCGACCCGAGGAGGTGCAGGTGCTCTACGCGCATCATGTGCTGGGGTACTCCATCGCCGAACTGGCTGCCCTGACCGGACGTGACCGTCGCGCCCTCTACGCCCGACGGGACCGCGGTCAGCGCCGCCTGTGCGCCTGACCGCAGAGTGCGCAAGGCGTGACGCGTGCGTATCGTGGGCCGGTGTTTGGCGGAGGGTCGGGCGGAACGGAAGGGCTGCGCTCGCGCGTGGCGCGGGGCCGTCCCAACTGGTGGGTCATCCTCGCGGTCTCACTGGGCCTGATGGCGCTGCTGGTGGCGACTGCCGGCAGCGGCCCGAGGGCGCCGGCGCTCGCCCCCCAGGGGAAGGGCGGCCCGGGCGAGCCGATCGTCCACATCTCGCCGGGGCCGGGTCTGCTCTGGAGCGCCGACGCGGCAACGCATGCGACGACAACGACGACGACCGTGGCCACGACGACGCCGTCGACCACGCCTGGACTCGCCTCGGGGACGGCCGACGTCGCGACGACCCGCCAGACGTCGGGTACGTCGGGAGTCGCCGGTTCTGCCGGTGCGCCGCCGGCGGCGGCACCCAGCCCGACGGCCACCACCACCGTGGCGCCGGCCACGACCCCCACGACGACCACGACGGGCGCCGGTCCCGCAGTGGCGGCCGACCGGACACAGACCCAGGGCTACCTCAACCCCCCGACCGAGTCGTCCGGCAGGTTCGGCTTCACCGGTGCGGGTGCCATGGAAATCTCCGTGGTCTGGTCCGGGAACACGTACCTCACCATGCAGGTCAGCTGCCCCAACGGGGGGCAGAGCGTGGGTGGGACGGCTGCGATGGCCGCGTCGTTGCCGGACGCCAGCGGGAGCTGCCTGGCCACGGTCACCGAGCCCACATCGGAGACGACCTCGCTGACGTACACGATCTCCATCGGCCCGGCCGGTGGCTAGCTCGCCTCAGGATCTCCGGCGGGACTGGCCACGCCGGATCCTCGACATCGTCGGCGCCGCCTGCGCTGCTCTTCTGGCGTTCACCGCGGTGCCGATCGTGCTTGTCGTGATCGTCGGCAACCCGCTTTCCGGAGGCCTCGGGCACGATTGGCGACTGCTCCCGCACGTGGCGCTGTGCGTCCTCGTCCTGGCCGCCTGGGTGGCATGGGCCGCCTGTTGCGCGCAGCTCCTCCGCTCTGTCGTGGCCCATGTGCGCAGCGGCGAGGTCGGCGCGCGGCAGGGCTCGTCGGTCCTCGACCGCGTGGCGGCCCGCATTGCGTTCGGCGTGCTTGCCCTGACCAGCTTCGGCACACCGCTCTCTCTGGCGGCAGGCGCGGGCGCCAGCACGCCCGCTGCGCACACACCCGAGTCCTCCATCACGGCACCACTGGTCCATGGTGCTGCGATCGGTGCCACGACGGTGGCGCTGCCCGTGGCGGTGGCGCCCGTGGCGACCGCGACCTACACGGTGCAGCCGGGCGACACGCTGTGGCAGATCGCAGCGGATCTCCTCGGCGACGGCGGGGATTGGACCTCGCTCGCCTCGCTCAATCTCGGTCGCGAGCTCGGCGGAGGATCGCACTTCGTCGACCCGGATCAGCTGAGGGAAGGTTGGCATCTTCGGCTGCCCGCCGAAACCCGGCGCTCCACCCGTGTCGGCGGCGGGGCCGGACACCGATCCGCCCCCCCGTCGCCGGGACATCTCCCCGAGCTGGTGGCTCTCGGTCTGGGCTCCGTGGCCTGCGCCGCACTCGCCCGACGCGCCCGGCGCCGACGCCGGTTGGGCAGTCGGTTCAGCGGTGATCCGATTCTGCGACCGGCATTGTCGGAGGGGGCGGAGGATGCCGCCACGTTGTTGGAACGGTTCGCCCGAGTGCCGGCGCTCCGATCGTTCGAGGCCGCCAACTGCTACCTGGGTCTCTCCCTGGAGGGCCGCCCCCTCCGGCCGAAGGTCCGGGCGATCTGTGTGTCGCCTGCGGGGGTCACGTTCTGTTTCACCGAAGCACAGGCGGACGAGCCTCCCCAGGGCTTCGTCCAGGCGGAGGGCGGCACCGCGTGGCATGTCGGCCACGACGCCTTCGATGGCCTCGACCCCTGCTTCCCCTTCCTCCCGGTGGTGCTGCCCATCGGCGACGACGAATCGGGAACGTGGCTCGTCCCGCTCGAGGAGGGGGATGTCCTGCCTCTCCTCGGCGAGGCGGCTCCCGACCTGTGGCGTGCCGCACGCGGCGCGGCCGGATCGTGGGCCTGGTCGGAGACCGTCTTGATCACCGAAGATCCCGATGACCCGGCGCTGCTCGTCGAGAGCGCCGCCGCTCCCTCGATCGCGCGCCACGTGCTCTTCTGCGGCGATCCGGCAGCCCTCCCCGCGGCGACCCTGGCGCACTGCGCCGTGGTCACGATGGAGGCGGTCGCGGCAAGCAACCTCAGCGTGCTGGTCGATCGCCATGCCGCGACCCTCCATCCCATGGGTCGCGTCGTCCGTCCCCATCTCCAGTCGCAAGAAACCGCGGAGCACATTGCGGAGCTGATCGCTCCGCTCCCCGGGCTCGAAGAGCGACCGCTCGACGTCAGCCCAGGCCTCAAGACGTCCGGGCCACATAGCGCACCGATGAGCGGCGGGGCGGCCGGCGGAGCGGACCGTGCCCTGGCGCCGGGAGCGGTGGACGTCCGTCTCCTCACCATGACGCCCCGGATCGACGGACTCAACGAAGATCTTCCGCCCAATCGGGCCCGTCGGGCGGTGGAGCTCGTCGCCTATCTGGCTCTGCACCAGCCCGATGTCATTACGAGCGATCGGCTCCGCACCAGGGTCCTCGGGTCATCCGACGCCGACGCCGCGGCCAAGACGCTCTTCAACACTGCCTACGCGGCCCGTCGCGCCTTGGGGGTGGACGAGCACGGCGATCCGTTCTTCCCCACCGGGACTCGGCAGGGCCTGTACCAGCTCTCGCCCCGCGTCACGGTCGACGTGCAACGTGCCGTGGCACTCGCGACCGAGGGCAAGGCGCAGTCCGACCCGGCCGCGGCGATTGCCTACCTTCGCGCCGCGCTCGATCTGGTCGAGAGTGAGCCGCTGGCCAACGCCCTGTCGGGCTATGCGTGGTGGGAGGGTGAGGGACACGGCGGGCGCATCGCCGCCGTGCTCGTCGACGCGGCCTGCGTCATGGCCACGCTGGCCGCCGATGCGGGGCTCTTCGACCTGGCCCGGTGGGGACTCGCGCAAGCGCGCGTCGTGGAGCCCTACAGCGAAGCGCTCTCCCGGGCCGCCATGCAGGTCGCCGCTGCTGAGGGGGACGCCGATCGCCTCCGCCTGGAGTGGCGCGACTGCCAGCGCCGCATTGACGCTCTCGACCCGGGCGGCTCGCCCTCGGCGCGGACCGAAGCCCTCTACGGCGAGTTGTCGCGTCGGGTGCTCGTGGGCGCCGGGCCCACCGACGACGGAACCCCGCGCTCACGTGGGGAGTTGGGAGACTAAGAACCCGCCTGTTCCGCGTGCCGCTGGACGACGTCTTCGAGACGCGCCATCCGGCTCCCCTTGACGAGCGCCGCATCGTCGGGCCCCAGTTCCAGGAGCAGCGCCACCGCCTCGTCAGCACTGGACACGTGCGGTGGGCCGTAGAGCGTCGTCTGATAGCCCACGACATCGATGTCGAGCTCCTCGGCCAGCTGGGCGGCTCGCCGGTGCTCCACCTCGGTGTCGGCGCCCAGCTCCGCCATCAACCCGAGAAGGGCCACCCGACGCCCGGCCCGCAGCGCCGCCAGCGAGCGCAGCGCCGCTTCCGTCGACGCCGGGTTGGCGTTGTAACAGTCGACCACCAGGACGGGCCCGTCGGGGACTCGTCGCACCTCCATGCGGAGTGGCGAGCCCGTGGCCGATCCGAGGGCGGCCACCACGCCGTCGAGCGGAGCGCCACACCACAGCGCTGCGGTGGCCGCGGCCAATGCATCGGGGACCTGTTGGAGCCCGCGCAGGGCGAGCTCCACCTGTGCGCTGCCCCAGGGTGTCGCCATGTGGAACCGGGGCCGAAGGTCGGCGTCGAGGGCAACGCGCTCGGCGCGGACGTCGGCTTCGGCATCGCCTTCGACGCCGTAGCGCAGAACGGGGCATGGACTGACGGACGCCATGCGGGCCACGAGCGGATCGTCGGCGTTCAAGACGGCGACCCCCGTGGGCGGCAGCGCGGTCACCAGCTCGCTCTTCGCCCGGGCCACACCTTCGAGGTCGCCGAAGTACTCGACATGCGCCATGGCGACGCTGGTCACGATGCCGACGTCGGGGCGGCCGATTTCCGTCAGTCGGGTGATGTGACCGGACCCCCGGGCTCCCATTTCGAGGACCACCCATTCGACGTCGTCAGGCGCATTGAGGAGGGTCAAGGGGAGCCCGAGCTCGTTGTTGAAGGATCGCTCGTTGGCGGCCACACGGAACGACGAGGCGAGGCAGCTGCGCAGCAGATCCTTGGTCGTCGTCTTGCCGACGGAGCCGGTGACGCCCACGACGCCGGCACGCATCCGCTCGCGGGCGACCACGCCGAGACGAAGGAGTGACGCCGCGGTGTCCCCCACCATGACCGCGGACCCGCCGATGGGCTGGCGTTCCGTCAGGTAGGCGGGCGAGCCACGCTCGAGGGCCGCTGGGATGAAGTCGTGGCCGTCACGATCGGCGACGATGGGAACGTAGAGCTGCCCCGGTTGGAGCGTCCTCGTGTCGATGCTCGCTCCCGTGACGGTGACATCGGGTCCGACCTGTTCCCCACCCAATCGGGTCGCGAGTTCAGAAAGGGAGAATCGCACGCATCACGCTCGCGATTGATTGTATAGCCTCGGTCGATGCCTGATCCGGGAGTGCTGGCGGTCCTCTACGGAGGCCCGTCTGCCGAGCACGAGGTGTCATGCGTGTCGGCGCGTCGGATCACCGCGACCGCGCTGCAAGCCGGGTTCGCTGTCAAGGTGATCGGCCTGACCCACGACAAGGTGTGGGTCGACGCCGGTGGCGTCCTGCGCCAGGTGGACGATCTCGAGGCACTGCCCTCGCCCGACGACCTGGCCCGAGCGGATCCTGCTCTCGTGCTCAGCCACCTCGGTGCCGGCCTGCCGTCGGACGCGGTGGCGTTCCCGGTCCTGCACGGGCCCTACGGCGAGGACGGCGTGCTGCAGGGACACCTCGAAACGCTGGGCGTGCCGTACGTCGGCGCGGGCGTCCTGGCCTCGGCCGTCTGCATGGACAAGGGCATCGCCAAGTCGGTACTGCGGGACCATGGCCTGCCCGTCGCCGCCTGGCGGCTGGTGTCACGATCGTCGTGGTCCATGGACGCCATGGAGGAGGCGGTCGAAGCACTGCGGCTTCCCATCTTCGTCAAGCCTGCCAATCTCGGCTCCTCGATCGGCGTCGCCAAGGCGTCGAGCCCGGCGGCGCTCGGGGACGCCGTGCTCTCCGCCTTCGAGTTCGACGACCACGTGATCCTGGAGGAGTACGTGGCGGGCCGTGAACTCGAGCTGGCCCTGATGGGCAACGAAGAGGCGCGGGTGACCCGCGCCGGCGAGATCCTCGCCAGCCGTGAGTTCTACGACTACGACGACAAGTACGTGCTCGGCCTCGCCGAGACGGTGGCACCGACCGATCTGAAGGACACGCAACTGGCGAAGGCACAGCAGCTGGTGGCGGCGGCGTACCAGGCTCTGCGCGTCGAGGGCCTGGCCCGCATTGACGTGTTCTTGCGCGAGGACGACGAGATCGTGATCAACGAGGTGAACACCATGCCCGGCTTCACCCCGATCTCCATGTTTCCGATGTTGTGGGAAGCGGAGGGTGTTCCTTTCAGCGCAGTCGTCGAAGAGCTGGTGCTGCTGGCACGGGCCCGCCACGTCCGGCGTCGTTCGCTCCGCACGCACCGCGTCCTGTAGACCAACGAATCGCCTGAGGCGGCGGAATGTCACCGACCGGGGCGGCGGCGAGGCCTGGCCGCTTGACGCGCGGCCTCCCGCTCCCTGATGCCCGGGAGGATCCGCAACACGTAGAAGGCGCTCAGTGCGCCGGCGACGAGGATGATCACCAGCGGGGCGGGATCGAATTTGTCCTGCACCGAGACCGAGGCGAGGACCGCCAGAAGGCCGAACAGTCCGATGCCGACGGGCCCGAGGACGCCGAGACCCCGTACGCGGAAGGGGCGGGGCAGATCGGGCTCGCGTGAGCGCAGGCGCAGAGCGCAGAACCCGGCGACGGCGTAGATCATCCCTTCCAGCGCAGCGCCCACCGCGACCAGCACCTCCCAGGCGTGGGTCAGGGCGACCAGGAGCGCCACCACGGCCGAGAGGCCGCCGAGCACGACGACGGGCACCCAGGGCACGGCGCGCGCGTTGAGCTGGGCCAGCTGGCGTGGCAACGAGCCCTCGCGGGCGGTGCCGTAGATGAACCGCGAGGCCGTGATGAAGCCGCCGTTGAAGGTGTTCAGCGCGGTGACCGCCGTCACCGCCGCCATCACCCACAGCCCGGAATGCCCGAGCGCCGCGATGCCGAGGTACAGCTGAGGGTAGGCCGACGTCAGCTCGTGATGCGAGAGCGTGTGGCTCATGGCGACCGTCGCCACCGCGCACACGACGCAGAGGATGGCGATGGCGATGAGCATGCCCCGGTTGATGGAGCGGGGTTTGCGCACCTCCTCGGCGCTGGTGGTCACCCATTCGAAAGCGCTGTACAGGAACACACCGAGTGCCACCGCTTGGAGGAAGTCACCGGGGTGATGCCCGTGCAGCGGTTGCAGGGGCGTGTGCAGGCCGTGCCCGCTCCGGACCAGGGCCAGGATCCCGACGACGAGTGTCGCAACGATGACGACGCTCGTGGCCGCATCCTGCAGGAGCCCGGCCACTGTGATGCCGCGCAGGTTTGTCACGACTGCGATGGCGAGCAGCCCCACGATCCAGATGGAGGCGACCCACGCCGGCTCGCCGAACGCGTGCGCCAGCGCTCTCCCCACGATGAACGCATCCGAGGCGATCACGAGGATGATCGTCGTCAGGTAGGTGAAGGTGATGGTCAGCGCCACCCGGTCGTCCATGGCGCGCTTCATGTAGAGCCGGATGGCGGCCGCTGTGGGGAACATCCCGTTGAGCTCGCCGAAGAAGCCATAGGCCACGAGCGCGAGACCTCCGGCGACGATGATCGGGATCCAGGCGGAGTCACCTGCCACATACACGACGAGTCCCGCCGCGGCCAAGTACTCCAGGGCGGCGAAGGCCAGTCCGGTCGAAGTGGTGACGACCGTGCGCAGGCCCAGCGCGCGGCGCAGGGTGGCCCGGGACGAGAGGGTCGCGGCGGCGTCGGTCATCGGTGGGGACGGATCAGGAATCGAGGAAGGCCACCATGGAGATGGCGTCGATCCGCATGACGTCCTGCTGCGAGCCCAGCAGGGTGATCTCTCCCGACATGTACTTCTCGGACGGGTTCAGGTCACCCCAGAACATGTCGCAGAAGTCCTCGCTGATCCCGGTGACCACCACGTCGGGCTGCCCCTCGTGGCCGACAGCCAGCTCGGACAGCTGCTGGCCCTCGATCCGCATGGTGAAGGCCTGCCCGGTGTCAATGGTGGTGAAGTGGATCACGCGGTCCCAGCCGCGCACCATCTTGGTGAGGCGGGGATTCGCGTTGCTGCGGGTGCGCCACTCCGCGTAGGCCTCGAGGAGCTCCTCAGTCGAGGCCAACCGGTTCTCCCTTCAGTGCGTCGAGGACCTCGTCGGCGGCGCGGATACCCGACGACAGCGCGCCGTCGAGGTAGCCACACCACTCCGTGGCCGTCTCCGTCCCGGCCCAGTGCAGCGGGCCCACCGGCGCGCGCAGCGCGGGTCCGAGCGCGGTGAGCGCGCCGGGCGTGCTCACCGCGACCGGTCCGCCACGGGTGTAGTGCTCGGCCGGCCAATGTTGCTCGACGACTTCGACGGGTGTGCGTGCCCCGGGGCCGAACGCCCGCTCCAGGGCACGGAGCACCGCGGCCTGCCGGGCTTCGGGCCCGGCCATCTCCATCCGCCGGCAGTCGTCGCCGGCGACGAAACCGACGATGGCACCGTGCGAGGCGTCGTCGGGTGAGTTGTCGAACGCGCTCTCCAGAATTGCGCCGGGCGCGACGAGCTGGCCGTTGAGCCCGTCGGCGCGCCAGAACGGGTCATCGTAGATGACATGGACTTTGGTGACCGCACCCATCGGCATGCGCTGGCAGAGCTGGTCCCGGTTCCCGGGGAGCGGTGGCGAGTACCGGAGCCGTCCACAGAGCACGGGTGCCATGGCGAAGATGGCGCGGCGGGCGTGGACCAGGAGCGGGTGGCGGGTGGTGTCCGTGTCCGTGTCCGTGTCCGTTTCGGCCGGGTCGGCGCCCGTCGGCACGAGGCGGGCGCCCACGGTCACGCGGTCGGGACCGTAGAAGACGGACTCGACGGGGGTTCCGAGCAGGACGCGCTCCCCCAACTCCGCCGCCATGCCTTCGGCCAGCTGCTGGGACCCGCCGACGAAGCGCCGCTCCTGTGCACCGCCGGTGGTGCGGGCCAGGTTGGTGAGCCCGCCGCCGGCGTGGAGATAGAAGAGGGTGAAGAGCAGCGAGAGCTCCGCCGAGCTCGTGCCGAAGATCGCCTTGACCGCCACCTCGAGGATTACCCGGGCCGAGGCGGACGTCAGATGTGTGTCGAAGTAGCTGGCGAGCGTCTGCGCGTCGAGGGCCGCGGCATCGGGTGCGGTCCATGGGGCGTCGAGGGGGACGTCGAAGGAGGCCAGGTCCAGGTGGAGCATGCAGGCGATCCCGTCCGCCGCGCCTTCGGCGTCCGAGGTCGGGATGAGCCCGACGAACTGGTGCCTGTCCCCGTCGCGGAGCTCCACCCCCTGCCCTTCCGTGAAGGTGGGGAAGGTGGCCACGCCCAATTCGGCCGCCAAACCCGCCAGATGATCCTGGGTCGGGCCGATCCACTGACCACCACGGTCGACGGTGAACCCCGACGGGGTGACCTCGGTGAACGAGCGACCGCCGACGCGGTGACGGGCATCCATCACCAGGGTGTCGACCCCGGCCCGGGCCAGGTGCCGGGCGGCGGCCAGGCCGGAATACCCGGCCCCGACGACGACCACCTCGCACTCGCGGTCATACCCGGCCACTGCCCGTCCCTCCCGATGGGGCATCGGCCACCCCGTTCGGCCACGATAGGCGCAGGTCCGGCGGGTGCTGCGCGCACCCCTTCTGTACCGTGCGGAGTGTGGTCATGACGTTCGAGGGATTGGAGAGCGACACCTGGGAGACCCTCCCGGGCGCCAACCGCCTGACCGTGACCCAGCGCGAGGCCATCGAGTCCCAGAAGCCGCTGCTGTGCGTGGTCGCCGGCGCCGGCGCCGGCAAGACCAGGGTCCTCACGCTCCGGGTGGCCCGACGGGTGCGCGACGGCTCCATGGAGCCCGACCGCACGCTCGTCACCACCTTCAGCCGCAAGGCGGCGGACGAATTGCGCACCCGCTTGTGGTCGCTGGGCGTGTCGGGCGTGAAAGCCGGGACCTTCCACCGCACCGCACTGGGACTCCTGCGCGAGCACCGGGAACTGCGGGGCCGCCCCCTCCCCCAGTTGCTCCCGGACCGGCGGCGCCTGCTGGCCGAGGTGACGTCCGGCGATGCCCGCCGGACGCGCGCCCTCGACGGCGAGATCGGGTGGGCCAAGGCGCGCCTCGTCCCACCCGAGCAGTACGAGGCGGAGGCACGCCGGCACAAACGGCGCAGCGGCCTGAGTGCAGGCCAGGTGGCGGACGCGTTCTCCCGCTATGAGGAGGAGCGGAGTCGGCGGCGACTTCTCGACTTCGACGACCTGATCGTGTCCTGCGCCGACGCGCTGGCGGGCGACACCGAGTTCGCCGAGTCGATCCGATGGCGCACCCGGCACCTCTTCGTCGACGAGATGCAGGACGTCAACCCGGCCCAGTTCCGCTTGTTGACCGCCATGCTGAGCGACGAGCCCGACCTCTTCGTCGTCGGCGACCCCAATCAGTCGGTCTACGGGTTCAACGGCGCGGACCCGACACTGCTCGACCGCCTGCCCGACATTCTGCGAGGCACCGCCGTCATCCGGCTGGACGAGAACCACCGGTGCACACCGCAGGTGGTTGCCGTCGCGACCGCGGTGTTGCGGGAGGGCGGCTCCTTCGGCGGTGCCGGCGAGGTCGCGCTGCCCCGCACGACCCGCGTGGACGGTCCGGTGCCGAAGGTGGTGTCGCACGCCACCGCCGAGGACGAGGCGGCGTGGGTGGCCCACCGGGCCAAGATGTCGCGCACCCCGGGACGGCAATGGTCCAGCATCGCCGTGCTGACCCGCACCAACGCGCAGCTGGCCGTGGTGCAAGCGGCGCTGGACAAGGCGCGAGTGCCCAACATGGTGGCGGGCGCCGACCTCGGACCGGCGTCGGACCTGCGCGGCGACGGCGACAAGCGTGGCAGCGAAGTGGACGCGGACGAGTGGAGCCGCCCCGATGCCCCGATCGATCGGGACCGCGTCGTGCTGACGACCTTCCACCGCGCCAAGGGCTTGCAGTGGCCCACGGTGATCGTTCTCGGCCTCGGCGCCGGCCTGATGCCTCTCGCTTCGGCGCAGACGGAGGCCGCGGTCGACGAGGAGCGCCGCCTGCTCTATGTCGCGCTGACACGGTCCGAAGAGGAGCTGTGGTGCAGCTGGTACGAGGACGCCGGGTCGGGGGCCCGGGGCCCCCGTGGGCCAAGTCCCTGGCTGGCGGCGATCGAGCTGACCATCACCGAGCTCGAGAAGGAGGCGGCGCCCACTGCGGCGACCGAGGTCTCGCGGCGCGTCGCGGAGCTCCGCCGACGGTTGGCCGAGGGCACCGACGACGCGTAAGGCCCGGTAAGGTCGGGCCGTCCGATCGAGCCGAGGTGGGGGTATGTCGGAGTCGGAACTCTTAGAGCAGCTGCGCAAGGCGGTCGGCGAGAGCAACGTCCTCGCGGGCGCAACGGTGCACGCCGACTACACGCACGACGAGGCGCTCACGACGGTGCCGGTCGTTCCGCTGGCTGTCGTCATGCCGGGCTCGACCTGCGAGGTGTCCGAGGTGCTGCGGGTGGCCAGTTCGCACGGCGTCCCGGTGGTGGCCCGGGGCAGCGGGACCGGGCTCTCCGGCGCCGCCGTACCGGTGGCGGACGGCATCGTGCTCGCCTTCGACCGCATGCGGCGCATTGTGGAGATCGACACCGCGAACCAGGTCGCCGTGGTCGAGCCGGGCGTGACGCTGGAACAGCTCAACGGTGAGCTCGCCCCGCTGGGACTCATCTACCCGGTGTCTCCGGGCGAGCAGAGCGCATCGCTCGGCGGGAACGTGGCGACCAACGCCGGCGGCATGCGCGCCGTCCGCTACGGGGTCACCCGCCATCACGTACTCGGGCTCGAGGTGGTGCTGGCCGACGGAACGGTCATACGCACCGGCGGCAAGTTCGTGAAGTGCTCGAGCGGCTACGACCTGACGCAGCTGCTGATCGGCTCCGAGGGCACGCTCGCCGTCACGACGGAGGTCACGGTCAAACTACAGCCCCGGTTCACGGCCACCTCGACGGTGCTGGCCCCTTTTGCGACGTTGTCGGAAGTGGCCCTCGCCGTGCCGCACATTGTGCAGAGCGGGATCAACCCATCCATTTTGGAGTACGTCGACATTCTGGTCATGGGCGGCATCACCCAGGCCGCCGGGCTCGATCTCGGCGTGCCCGAAGAGGTCAAGGCCCGCACCCTGGCCTATCTCGTCGTCGTCCTGGAAGGCATGGAGGCCGACCGGGTGGAAGAGGACGTGCAGCGGTTGGGCACCCTTTTGGATGAGCAGGGGGCGCTCGACGTGTACGTCCTGCCCCCGACCTCGGGGGCCCAGCTCATCGCGGCCCGGGAGCGGGCGTTCTTCGTCGGGAAGGCGGCCGGCTGCGACGACCTGATCGATGCCGTCCTCCCGCGGGCGAGCATCCCCGACTACCTGGCCCAGGTGGCCACGCTGGCCCAGGAGAGCGGGGCCTTCATTTCGGGCTGCGGCCACATCGGCGACGGGAACGTGCACATCACGGTCTTCCAGCCCGACGACGAGCAGCGGCACCACCTCATGCATGCCAGCTTCGAGCTGGCCCTGCAGTTCGGGGGCGCCATTTCGGGTGAGCACGGCATCGGGACGGCGAAGCTGCCCTACTTCTTGGAGTTGGAGGACCCCGCGTCATTGGAGCTCATGCGCTCGATCAAACATGCTTTCGATCCGGCGGGCATCCTCGGCCCGGACCGGCTGCTCGGTGTCGCTCGGACCGGCGCACAGGCGGGGGGACACCCGTGAACGGCGCCCGCGCCCTCCTCTCGACGTTGGTCGGCGCCGGGGTCGATGTCTGCTTCGCCAACCCCGGGACCTCGGAGATGCACTTCGTGGCCGCGCTCGACGACGTACCCGCCATGCGGGGCGTGCTCTGCCTCTTCGAAGGCGTGGTGACCGGCGCCGCCGACGGATACGGACGGGTGGCCGAACGCCCGGCGGCGACGCTGCTGCACCTGGGCCCGGGCCTGGGCAACGGCCTGGCGAATCTCCACAACGCCCGGCGGGCCCGGACACCCATCGTCAACATCGTGGGCGACCACGCCACTTACCACGCCCGCTATGACGCGCCGCTGCAGTCGGACATTGCGTCGATCGCCGGCGCCGTCTCGGGCTGGTACCGCTCGACGGCACGGGCCGACGACGTGGCGTCCGATGCCGCCGATGCCGTGGTCGCCGCGCTCGGTCCCCCGGGCTGCGTGGCGACGCTCGTCCTGCCGGCGGACGCCTCGTGGTCGGAGTCGACCACCGGCCCCTGCCCGCCACGGCTGCAGCAGTGGGCGAGCACCGTGTCCCCCGACGCCATCGACGACGTCGCCAAGGTGCTGCGAGGGGGTGAGCGGACGGCGCTCCTCCTCGGCGGACGGGCGCTCCGGTCCGCCGGCCTCCACGCCGCCAGCCGGGTGGCGGCGACCTCGGGTGCGCTGCTCCTCGGTGAGACCTTCCCCGCCAACCTCGAGCGTGGCGCCGGCATCCCGGCGGTGGACCGGCTGGCCTATCTGGCCGAGATGGCACAGGCCCAGCTCGACGGGGTCCGTCACCTCGTCCTGGTCGACGCCAAGTCGCCCGTGTCCTTCTTCGCCTACCCCGACAAGGCGAGCGACCTGGTGCCGCCGGGCTGCACGGTGCACACCCTGGTCCGGCCTGGTGAAGACGCCGCCGGCGCCCTGGCCGCGCTGGCCGAGGCACTCGGTGCGCCAGCCGCCGCCGGCGTGCCCGCGCCGGCGGCGCGGCCCGACCGTCCCTCCGGTGCGGTGACGACGGAGTCGCTGGCGGCGGCAGTGGGCGCCACGCTCCCCGAGGGAGCCATCGTCGTCGACGAAGGCAACACCTCGGGCCTCTTCGTCCCGGGGGCCACGGCGGGTGCGCCCCGTCACGACTTTTTGACGCTCACCGGCGGCGCCATCGGCATCGGGCTCCCGATGGCGGTCGGCGCCGCGGTGGCGGCGCCGGACCGGCCGGTCCTCTGCCTGCAGGCCGACGGCAGCGCCATGTACACGCTCCAGGCGCTCTGGACGCAGGCGCGCGAGAGCCTGAACGTGACCACGCTGGTGCTCTCCAACCGGAGCTACGCCATCTTGAACATGGAGCTGCACAGGGTGGGTGCCGATGCCGGCGGGCCGATGGCCCGCCGGCTGCTCGACCTCACCGACCCCGAGCTCGACTTCTGCGATCTGGCCCGGGGCATGGGCGTACCGGCACGCCGGGTCGAGAACGCCGAAGACCTCGCGACGGCGCTGGCCGCCGGCTTCGCCGAACCCGGCCCGACGGTCATTGAGGTGCTGCTCTGATCTGAGGCCTTCGTGCCTGCGGCAATCAACGACCGGACAACCGTCGCAATGTTGAGACAACAAACGTGACCTACCTGCCGAATAGGTCCCAACGGCTCTATAGGGCCCGAAAATGGCCTGTCACCATGCTGTTCGAAGAGGGCGTGCTCGAAATGAGTTCACCCCGGGACGGTCTTTACCGAGGAGGAAGCAGATGCAGATGGAGACGGACAGCCATCCCTCCTCCGACCCCCGCGCCATGGATGCCGCCATTGAGCGGCTGCGCCGGGACCTCTTGAACACCCCGCCGGTGTCCGCCCCTGAGCAGGACGACCTGGTGGACGAGGCTGACGTCATCGATTACGCCTCGGTGGAGTTCGAGGTCGAGCGGATGCGCAAGCGGTTGGCCGTCTGGGAGATCTTCATGGCCTACATGCGTGACGGCGCCACCAGCTGGTCCAAGGTGCAGCAGTCGCTGACTCCGGAGGACTTCGACAAGATCGTGACCATCTGCGACGGCATCCCGCTTCGCGACCTGTTGCTGGACCTGCGGTAAGGGCGGACTGTTCGAAAGGCGAGACCCGGGCTGATCTTTCCGACGTTTGACCGAGCAGCGGCGGCTGCTCTTGGCAACGGCCAAACGGTTCAGGGAGGACAGTTCACGAAGGTGCGTGGCCGAGCGACGACGGTCGCTGCGTGGCGAAGGCCATGCACCTTCGGGTCATCACGAGTCGGCGACGTCCACGACGACCGGCGCGTGATCGGACGGCTTCTGCCCCTTGCGGGCGTCCCTGTCCCTGAATGATCCGGTGGCGCGCTGCGCCAGATCGTCGCTCACGAGGATCATGTCGATGCGCAGCCCGCGCCCCTGGTGGAAATCGCCCGCCCGGTAGTCCCACCAGGTGAACGTGCCGGGGTCGTTGAACCGCCGGAAGATGTCGTCGAGGCCCCAACCTTCGACGCCCCGGAGCGCAGCCCGCTCGGGTTCGCTGACATGGGTCGCCCCCACGAAGGCAGCCGGGTCCCACACGTCGCCGTCGTCGGGCGCCACGTTGAAGTCACCGCACACCGCGACCGAGGAACCCGGCGGGCACGTCTGGTCGAGTGTGGCGCGAAGCCTGGCCAGCCAGGCCAACTTGACCTCGTACATTTCGTTGTCGAGGGCACGTCCGTTGGGGACGTAGACCGAGAAGACGCGGGTGCCCCCGCATTCGGCTGACACGATTCTGCGTCCGGCATCGTCGTCCGAGGTGCCGAATCCCCGCGTCACGCCCTCGAGCCCGACCCGGCTGACGATGGCGACGCCGTTCCAGCGCCCATCCCCGTAGTGGGCCGACTCGTAGCCCAGCTCGGCGAAGGCCTCCTCGGGGAACTTGTCGTCCGCCTGCTTCGTCTCCTGCATGCAGAGCACGTCGGGTTGCTGCTGCTCGATCCACTCGGTGACCCGCGGCAGGCGGGCCGTCAACGAGTTCACATTCCAGGTCGCCAGCCGCATCAGTTCGCTCCTCCGTCGACGATGACGAAAAGCAGATCAGCTTCGCAGGCCGTCTGCCCACCCACCGACGCCCTCCCGTGGCCCTTCCCCGCCCGGGCCGACAGCCGGTCCATGGTCACCTCGAGATCGAGCGTCTCGCCCGGGGCGACCTGACGGCGGAAGCGGGCCCGCTCGATCCCGCCGAAGAGTGGCAGCTTCCCGGCATAGCGCTCGTCGAGCAGCACCGCTATACCCCCGAGCTGTGCGATCGACTCGACCATCAGCACGCCCGGAAGCGTCGGCCGGCCCGGGAAGTGACCTCCGAAGAAAGCTTCGTCACCGGTCAGCTCCCATCGCCCCCGGGCGGAGAGGCCCGGCTCGACCGCGGTCAGTTCGGTGACGAAGAGGAAGGGAGGCCGATGCGGCAGGACGTCGGCCGGCTGGGGCAGTTCCGACATGGTGTGCTCCAAGGTTCAGTCGGCCCGCGCCTTGCGGGTCTTCTTGACGGCCTTCTTTGCCGGCACTTTCTTGGCAGCCTTCTTGGCAGGCACCTTCTTGGCTTTGGCGGCCTTCTTCGCAGCGGCCTTCTTGGGCGCCTTCGTGGCCGCAGCCACCGCCTTCTTGGCGGCCTTCTTGGCCGGGGGCGCCGTTTTCTTGGCGGCGGCCTTCTTGGGCGACGACACCGCCTTCGTCGTGGAGACACGCTTGGCCCTCGGTACTGCTGCCCCTTCGGCCGCGGCCGGCCCCCCGGCCTCCGGCGTGCCCGGCCCGATCGCCAACTCCGCCACCCGGCGCGGCGGGTCCAATCCGGCCAGGACGAAGGGGCGCACCTCCCCCTTCTTCAGCACCTGACGCGCCTTGGTCGGCGGCGGCGTCCCCATCGCCCTCAGCGGGATGTAGCAGTGCATGGCCCCGCCTCCCGGCAGCGGGACGTCGACCATCGCCCCGTGGGACGTGAACGACACGACCTCGCCCTCGATGGTGCTGCCCACAGGGAAGGCGGCCACGAAGTTGATGAAGGTCAGCGGCTCGTTCACGGCAGGCGGCGGCGTCGTCCGTTGCTTCTGCTGTCGCTCCCCGCGGCGGCCGCTGTACCCTCCTGGATCGCCGGCGGCGGCCCCTTTGGGTGGCGCGTCCTTCTTGGCCTTGGCTCGCCGCTCCGGTGCCGGCTTCTTGGCTGCCGCGTGCTTCTTGGCCGTGCTCCGAGACTTCTCCGGAGCCGGCGGGTGCAACGCCTCCTCGACGGCCTCGTCGATGGCACTCGAGAACACCGGATTGACCTTGGCGCGGCCTGGGGGCGGCGCCGTGGGCGTGATCGGCCACGAGGTGTCGACCGCCGGGGCCGGTTTGGCGGCCGCGCTCTTCCTCGCCTTGGACGACTTCTTGGCTGCCTTCTTGGCGGCCTTGGCCAGCTCGGCGGCCTTGGCGGGAGCCGAGTCGGGGTCCTTCTTCGCCCTGGCCTCCGCAGTGGCGGCGCGGCTCTTGGGCCCCCGGATGGGTAGGCGGGGCGTGAAGATCCACCCCACACCGGGCACCGGCTTCCCGCCGATCAGCCGCCCGTCGTCGAAGAGCCAGGGATGCTCCCCGTGGAATTCCTGGAAGGAGTCGTTGGAGAGAACGGTGGCGCTGGTCCGCTCGGCAATGCGCAACACGAAGGCATCGCCTCGGCCGATTGCGCCGGCCGGCGGCGAAATGATCTCGCCGTTGAGCATGGCCTGACGGACCTCTTCGCGCTCGGCGTCGTCCACGCGGTGCTCAAACGTGGCGTCGACGACGACGATGATGCTGGCATCGGGGTCCTCGGAGGCGTACGCGCGCACCGCCTCGTCGAGTTGCTTGAGGCTGGGGAACGTCCGTCCTTCGGTGGCCAGGTTGGACCCGTCCACCACAACGTGGTGCGATTCAGCCAATGGCACGTCGCAACAGGTCGGCCTGCTCCAACTGATGCAGGGCGGCACTCCCGATGGCGGGGCTGGCTGATTCGGGCCGGCTCACATGGCGGAGACGAAGCCGTTCAGGCAGGCAGGCGTGGAGTCGGGCGTGCACGAACGACCAGGCTCCCATGTTTTCGGGCTCCTCCTGGAGCCAGACCACCTCGGAGGCCTCGCCGTAGCGCTCGAAGACCGCCGTCAGCAGCGGCAGGGGCCATGGGTAGAGCTGCTCGACCCGCACCACCGCGACCCCGGAGGCCTCGCCGGGCTCGAGCCCGGCCTTGTGCTGCATGGCCTCGTGGGCGACCTTCCCGCTGCACAGCACAATGCGCCGGACGGTCGGCGGATCGTCGATGGACCCGTCATCGATCACGTGCTGGAAGGAACCCGACTCGAGCTCACCGAAGGTGGATCGAGAGGCGTGCGCCCGCAGCATCGACTTGGGAGTCACCACCACGAGCGGCCGCTTCGGCGTCGCCTTCGCCTGTGAGCGCAGAAGGTGGAAGTACTGCGCCGAGGTCGACGGGATCGTGACGCGCAGGTTGCCGCGCGCCGAGAGGGAGAGGAAACGCTCGAAACGCGCGGAGGAGTGCTCGGGGCCCTGCCCCTCGTAGCCGTGGGGCAACAAGAGCGTCAGGCCCGCGAACTGGCCCCACTTGTTCTCGGCCGCCACCATGAAGTTGTCGATGATGATCTGGGCGCCGTTGGCGAAGTCGCCGAACTGGGCTTCCCAAGCCACCAATGCCTCCGGTGCCTCCACGGAGTAGCCGTATTCGAAGCCCACGGCCGCGTATTCCGACAGCAGGGAATCGCGCACGGTGAAGTTCCCCATCGGCCCGGACGGCTCCAGTGTGTCGGCGCCGATACGGTGCAGCCCCTCGCGGATGTGGGCCAGGGGGACGTACTCCTCACCATTGGAATAGTCGACCAGGACGGCGTGCCGGTGGCTGAAGGTGCCGCGGCGTGTGTCCTGGCCGGTCAGGCGAACATTGACGCCCTCGTACATGAGGGAGCCGATGGCCAGTGCCTCCGCCAAGGCCCAGTCGACCTCTCCACCGGCCACCAGTTGGTCCCGCTGCACGAACTGGCGCTCGAGCTTCGGGTGGATCATGAAGCCGTCGGGCACGGACCGCACCACCGAGGACAGGGCCCGCAGGACATCCGGCGCGACACCCGTCTGGCCCGAAGGAGTGTCAGTGGGAACGGGCTCCGGCGGCGGCAGCTCGGTCGGTGCCAGGGAGGGCCCACCGCGCACCTCGTCGAGGACGACCTGCAGGCTGGCGTTGAAGTCGTCGAGGGCGGCCTCCGCCTCGTCGAGAGTGATGTCGCCCCGGCGCACCAGGGCCTCGGTGTAGAGCTTGCGCACGGAGCGCTTCGCCTCGATGCGCTGGTACATCAGCGGCTGGGTGTAGCTGGGGTCGTCCCCTTCGTTGTGCCCGTGCTTGCGGTAGCAAACCAGGTCGATGACCACGTCCTTGTGGAAGGTCTGTCGGAAGGTGAAAGCCAGGCGTGCCGCCCGCACGCACGCTTCGGGGTCGTCACCGTTGACGTGGAAGATCGGGGCCTGCACCATTTTCGCCACGTCCGTCGGGTACACAGACGTGCGGGCCGACGCCGGGGCCGTGGTGAAGCCGAGCTGGTTGTTGATCACGACGTGCACGGTTCCGCCGGTCCGGTACCCTGACAGCCCGGACAGATTGAGGGTCTCGGCCACGACGCCCTGTCCGGCGAACGCCGCGTCGCCGTGGACGAGCACGGACATGCAGGGGAACCCGTCGAGGCCGTCGGCGGCCGCGGCCGGCGTGCCGTCGGTGGGTGGTGAGATCCGGTCCTGCTTCGCCCGTGTCATACCCTCGACCACCGGATCCACCGCCTCGAGATGTGAGGGATTGGAGGCCAACGTGATCGGGAGCTCCTCGCCTGCGCTGCCGTGGAAGACCCCGCGGGCGCCCTTGTGGTACTTCACGTCGCCGGAGCCCTGGACCGACTCGGGATCGAGATTGCCCTCGAACTCCTCGAAGATCTCGCGGTACGACTTGCCCACGATGTTGGCCAGGACGTTGAGGCGCCCGCGGTGCGCCATACCCATCACGACCTCGGCCACGCCCGAGCCGGCGGCGGCGTCCAGCAATGCGTCCAGGAGGACGATGGTCGACTCGGCGCCCTCGAGACCGAACCGCTTCTGCCCGACGTAGCGGGTGTGGAGGAAACGCTCGAACACCTCCGCCGCGTTAAGGCGACCGAGGATGTGGCGCTGTTCCTCCACGTTGAGGGTGGCCGGATGACCCTCGACGTGCTGTTGGATCCAGCGCTTCTGCTCGGGGTCCTGAATGTGCATGTACTCGATGGCGAGCGTGCGGCAGTACGCGTCACGGAGCACGTGGAGGATCTCGTCGAGCGTGGCGACGTCGCGCCCGGCCAGGCCGTCGGCGACGAACTGACGGGGCAGGTCCCAGATGGTGAGCCCGTAGGTCATGGGGTCGAGTTCGGGGTGGATGTGCGGGGGCTCTGCGTCCAGCGGGTCGAGGTGGGCGATGAGGTGGCCCCGCACGCGGTACATGTTGATGAGGGTCTGCACATGGACCTGCTTGACCAGGCGCTGGTGCTCACCCTCCTCGCTCCCGGCCCCGGCGTTGCTGTCGACCTGCCAACGGACGGGCTCGTAGGGCACGCCCATCGACTCGAACAGGTCGTCGTAGAACCCGTCGGCACCGGTGATCAGGGCGGCTACCCGGCCGAGGAAGAGGCCCGACTCCGCACCCTGAATGATGCGATGGTCGTAGGTGGACGTGAGCGTCACGACCTTGCCCAGGCCCAACTGGGCCAGGACGCGCGGGTCGGCCGCCTCGAAGCCGGCCGGGTAGCCGAGCGCACCCACGCCGATGATGGCGCCCTGCCCCGGCATCAGGCGCGGCACCGACTGCACGGTGCCGAGCGTCCCCGGGTTGGTGAGGGACACGGTCGTGCCGGCGAAGTCGTCAGGGGCGATCTTGTTCGTGTGGATCTTGCGGACGAGGTCCTCGTAGGCCAGCACGAAGGAACGGAAGTCGAGCGCGTCGGCATCCTTGATGCACGGCACGAGCAGCGTGCGGCTCCCGTCGCTCTTCTCCTGATCGACGGCCAGGCCCAATCCCACATGCTTGTGGTGGATGACGCCCGGCTTGCCCTTCCCGTCTGCATCGGGCACGAAGGCGGAGTTCAGCGCGGGCACGTCTTGCAGGGCGCGCACGACGGCGTAGCCGATGATGTGCGTGAAGCTGACCTTGGCGCCAGTGGTGCGGGCGAGCTGATTGTTCAGGATGAGGCGGTTGACCTCGAGGAGGCGGGCCGGCACCGTCCGCACACTGGTGGCGGTGGGCACGGCCAAGCTGGCTTCCATGTTGGCGACGATGCGCGAGGCGGCGCCCCGCAGGAGGGTGGCCTCTTCCTTGTCTCTTTCGGCTGCCCCCGGGGCACCAGCCGGAGCGGCGTCGGTCGGACGGGGGGTGCTGGGCGCCGATTCCTGGGAGACGGCCGGTGCCGGTGGCGCCCCGGCCGGGCCCGGGCCCTGAGTCGGCGGTTGGGGCGCCGGAACGGGAGCAGGTCGGTAGTCGGCGAAGAACTCCCGCCAGCTCTCGCTGACCGAGTCCGGATCGGCCAGGAAACGGTCGTACATGTCGTCGACGAGCCAGGCATTGGGGCCGAACGAGCCCCCCTGACTGCCGAACTGGGTCATGAGTCAACCCTACCGGCGGCGATCGGGTCTCATGGGCAGTCCAGGTACTGTCTGCCCTGCCCATGAGCTATCCGGCCGCACTCCACTTCACCACGCGGCCGTCCTCCACACCCGGTGCAGGCACCGTCGTCTTCGTCCACGGATCGCTCGACCGGGGCGGGAGCTTCCGGCGAGCCATGCGGCGCCTTCCCGAGTTCGCCACCGTCGCCTACGACCGGCGGGGCTACCAGGGCTCCCGGGGCGGCGGCGTCGTGGAGCTCGGGGGGCACATCGACGACCTGCTCGCTATCGCCGGGGCGGCGCGTGCCGAGTCGGACGGTGGCCCGGTCGTGGCCGTCGGGCACAGCTTCGGGGGCGATGTCGTACTGGGCGCGGCGCTGGCGTCGCCGGGGGCATTCGACTCCATCGGGGCCTTCGAGCCACCCATGCCGTGGCTGGGCTTCCGCCGAAAGGCGGGGCGTCCATGGCCTCCGCCCTCCGACGACCCCGGACTGGAGGCAGAGCGGTTCTTCTGCCGCATGGTGGGCGAGTCGACCTGGGCCAACCTGCACGAGGACGGCCGGGCCTCGCGCCGGGCCGACGGGCCGGCCTTGGTGGCCGATCTGCGCGGCTTCCGGGTCGAGGGCGCGCCCTTCGACGTCATGGCGCTCGACGTGCCGGCGGTCTTCGGGCGGGGCGGAGCGATGTCAGCCCCACATCACAGACAGACGGTGGAATGGCTGGGCGACAACGTCCCCGGTGCGGTCCTCTTCGAGATCGCCAACGCACAGCACGGCGCACACCTGTCGCATCCCGATGCCTTCGCCGCCATGACGCGCCTCGTGCTCGAGCGGGCGGGAGACCCGACGGGCTGATCAGGCGGACGAGAAGGGGGGCAGCCCGCTGTCGGTGACGGAGTCCTGCGCCGCGTGGTCCGGGTGCTTCAGGCGGCGCGACAGCATCTCGTCGTACTCGACGCCCTTGCCCTCGCTCCTGATGCCGGTGATCAACGGCGAATGGGACAAGAACACCGCACCGAGGAACATCACGAGAAGTGACAGGGCCTCGAGCGGGCCGTACGGCCCCGAAGTGCGCAGGGAGTCACCGAAGAGGGCGATCCCGATGCTGATGCTGGCGAGCGGGTCGACGAGCACCAGCGTGGACTGCGAGGCAGCCAGAGGCCCGGCGTGGAAGGCGTTCTGGGTGAGGAAGAGGCCGAGGAGCCCGAACACGATGACGCCGTACGTCTGCCAGTGCCTGAACAAGGAGACCCAGTCGTTGGCGGCGTAGTCGCTCACGACCTTGATGAGCGCGGCGGTGAAGGCGAAGGAGATGGCCGCCGCGGTCCCGAACATGGCCGCTTTCCACCAGCGCGGCCCCCACCGAGTGCCGACCACGGTCAGGACGATGAGCGCCACTGTGGCGCCCCCCACCACGATCCAGCCCAGGTTGGTGGGCGTCTCGTTCCCTCCACCCGGGTCGGCGAAGAAGAGGAAGCCCGACAATCCGAAGGCGATGGCGCCGGCGCCCACCCATTCCCGGATGGAGATGGAGAACCGGAAGTAGGTGCCGAGGATGAAGACCAGGAACAGGAGCTCCATGGTCAGGATGGGCTGGACCACGGAGAGCCTTCCGATGTGCAGGGCGAAGGCCTGCAACAGGAATGCGCAGATCATGAAACCGAAACCCAAGAGCCACACGCCCCGCCGGATGGCGTGCGCCATCAGACTCAGGCGCATGGTCGACTCTGCAGGGGCGTCTTCGACACCCATGCGTTGGAATACGCTGGTCAGCGCATTCGAGAGGGCCGCGAGCACGGCTAGGACATAGACCATCGCCTCGCAGTCAATTTAGTGGTCGGCGTCACAGATCACGCAGGAGGCTCTCAGCTTGCGCACAGGTTTAGTCTGACGCGTCAGATTTCCGTTGCGCGCAGGAATGTTGTGTGAACGGGCGATGCGCACCGGATCGCGACCCCGCTCGCCAGGTTTCTGCAGGATTTCTTTGGCAGTTGAGGAAAACGAATGTGGCAATTGCGTTACATTTACGGCCATCTTCCGATATTGACAGTGGGCATTGCAGCACCAGGCAGTACCAGGCAGTACCAGGCAGTGCGGAAGAAGCAGGAGTCGGCCGTCACCGGGGCGACCGACGAGCAAGGGAGCACAATGCGACTCAAGGGGTACTTGAAGCGGTCGGCATTCGCCGTCATGGCGGGGGCGGCACTTTCCGTGTCGATCATCGCCGTAGCTCCAACAGCGAGCGGCGCGGCAACGAAAGCGTCGTCGTCGGGTGGCACAGCCACCATGGCACTGGACGAGAACCTCGTCGGTTTCAACATCAATACCTCCGCCGCTTCGCAGTTCGTGCTGCAGGAGATCATGAACATGGTGTGGCCCCAGGCCTTCATTGTGAACAACAAGCTCCAGCCGGTGCTGAACAACCAACTCCTGGACAGCGCCAGCGTCACGAGCACGGGCTCGGAGCCGCAGACCGTCGTGTACAAGATCAACCCCAAGGCCGTGTGGTCCGACGGCACGCCGATCACCGCTGACGACTTCATCTACAACTGGCAGGCGCAGAGCGGGAACACGGCGTACACGGACGTCGGCGGGCAGCCCTACGACGACGCGTCGACCTCCGGCTACAACCAGATCGCATCCGTGGTCGGTTCGGCTCCCTCCGGTGGAGCGGCGTGTGACCCCGGCAGCACGGCCAACCGCAACGCGGGGCTCTGCCCGAACGGCCGCACCGTCACGGTGACCTTCAAGCCTTCCTTCGCCGACTGGCGCTCGATCTACACCAACATCGTGCCGGCCCACATCGCACGCACCGTCGGCTGGAACACCGGCTTCACCGGCCCGGCTCAGGCCATCTCGGGCAGCTGGTACACGATCACCAGCTACAACGCGAACCAGTCCCTGGTCCTGACCCGGAACCCCTCCTACTGGGGCACACCCGGCAAGCTGAACAAGATCGTCTTCCAGTTCTTCTCGGACGACAACCAGTTGGTGCCCGCTCTCCAGAACAAGGAGATCAACATCTTCAACCCGTCCACGGTCAACCTCTCGATCGTGCAGACGGCGGGGCAGGTGTCGAACGCGAAGACGGCAACGCTGCCAGGGCTGGAGTTCGAGCACTTCGACTTCAACCAGGCCGACCCCTACCTGGCCAAGCTCCAGGTGCGTGAAGCGATCGCTCACGGTGTCAACCGCCAGAGCCTCATCCTGCGGACCGTCGGTCAGATTCAAAAGGGCCTTCAGCCGCTCGGCAGCCGGATGCTCGTGTCGACCCAGAAGGGCTACAAGGGAACCAACTACGCCTTCAGCACGTCGCAGTCGATCAACCTCATGAAGGAGGCCGGCTTCAAGAAGGCCTCGGACGGCTACTTCCAACCCGACTACGGCCCGCAGAAGGGCAAGGACCTGACCTTCACCATTCAGTCGACGTCGGGCAACACCATCCGCTCGCAGACGGAGCAGCTGTTCCAGGCGCAGATGAAGGCGATCGGGATCAAGATCAACATCCAGAACTACGACGCCAACACGTTCTTCGGGACCAACCTCCCGAACGGCACGTTCCAGATCGCCGAGTTCGCCTGGGTCACGACCCCGTTCGTCTCGGGCAACCAGCCCATCTACTGCTCGTACACCAAGGGCAGCAGCTGCAGCGAGAACTGGAACCACGCCGCCAACGCCGACGTGGACAAGTTGATGGCCTCCGGTTCATCCGCCCCGAGCCAGAGCAAGGAGATCAACGACTACAACGAGGCCGACGCGATCCTCTGGCACAACATGGTGACCCTGCCGCTCTACCAGAAGCCCCAGTTCTGGGCCTGGACCAACAACCTGAAGGGCGTCCTGCCCAACACCTCGAGCGTGGGCGTCACCTGGAACGCCGAAGACTGGACCATCGGCTCGTAGCGAGACGCTGAACGGGAGGGAGGGGCCGGCCATCGGGCGGCCCCTCCCTCATCGTTTCCGATCCCACACGTAGAATCCGCCCATGTTCGCCTACGTCATTAGGCGTTTGTTGATCAGCATCGTCATCCTCTTCTTCGCGTCGATCCTGGTCTTCATCCTCGTCAGCACCGCTGGCGACCCGCTCGCACTGCTGCGCGCCAATCCGCACACCCCCCACTCGACGATCGTCGCCCGCGAGCACCTGCTGCACCTGAACGACCCGCTGTGGCAGCGCTACTGGATCTGGTTCTCCGACGCCATCCGCGGCAACCTGGGCAACACCACCAAGGGGCAGGCCGTCGCCCCGCAGCTCTGGTCGCATCTCTTCGTGACGCTCCGGATGGTGATCGTGGCCACCATTCTGGCGATCGTCATCGCGATAGCCCTCGGCGTGTGGTCTGCGGTCAGGCAGAACAAGCTGACCGATCACGTGATCACCGTGACGAACTTCATCTTCCTGGCGACGCCGGTGTTCGTCCTCGGCCTGGCCCTCAAGGAGTTCGTGGCCATCCCGATCAATCAACACGTCGGGTCGACGATCTTCTACACCGACGGCGAACAGAGCCCGACGCTCAGCGGCTCCTTCTTCAGCCGACTGCCCGACTATGCCGGTCACACCGTGCTGCCCGCCCTGACCCTCATTCTGGTCACCTACACATCCTGGGCGATCTACCAGCGCTCGTCGATGATTGAGACACTCGACGCCGACCACGTCAGACTGGCCCGGGCCAAGGGGTTGAGCCGTCGACGGGTGCTCGTCCGTCACGTCCTGCGCAACGCGCTCATCCCGCTCACGACGGTGGTCGCTCTGGACTTCGCCGCGGTGCTCGGCGGCGCCATCCTCACGGAGTACATCTTCGGCTGGCAAGGTCTCGGCACGTGGTACATCACTGGCGTCGACACCCTCGACGTGAACATCATGCTGGCTTATCTGCTCCTGACCGCAACCTTCGTCATCGGCTTCAACCTGCTCGCCGACATCCTCTACGGGGTGCTCGATCCGAGGATCCGCTATGCCTGAGGAGATCCGCGAGGACTTCGTCATTGAGACGCCCGAGAGCGTGGCCACCACCGAGGCAGGGATGCACACGCTTGCCTCGCCCGGAGCGGGTCTCGGCTTGTCCGGCTCGGACACCTACGGCCTGACCGGGGAGGCAAAGGGGCAATTTCGCATCGTCGTCGGGCGCTTCGCCCATCAACGCCTCGCCATGGTCGGCCTCAGCATCTTCTTGATCCTCGCCATCGGTGCCGTGCTGGTCGGCCACCTCTGGCAGTTCAACTACACGGACATCACGAACAACCTCAATGACCCGCCCTCGTGGACCAACCCCTTCGGCACCAACTCCATCGGCAACGACATGTTCGCCCAGGTCATGGCCGGGGTGGTGAAGGACATTGAGATCGCCCTGACCGTGGCTGCCATCGCAGTGCTGATCGGTGTGACCATCGGCGCCGTCGCCGGCTTCTACCGGGGCTGGGTCGACTCGCTGCTGATGCGCTTCGTCGACCTCGTACTGGTGGTGCCGATCCTCGCCATCCTCATCCTCCTCTCGTCCAAGCTGGCGAAGCAGTCGAGCAACTGGCTCGGGCTGGCCGTCATCATCGGGCTGCTCTCGTGGACCTACGTCGCCCGTCTCGTGCGGGCCGACTTCCTGTCGCTGCGCGAGCGGGACTTCGTGGAGGCTTCGCGTGCACTCGGCGCCACGAACCGGCGCATCATCGTCAAGCACATGGTGCCCAACGCCATCGGGCCAATCATCGTCAACGCCACCCTGACGGTCGCGCTGAGCATCATTCTCGAATCGACGCTCTCGTACCTCGGGCTCGGCGTCCAGCCGCCCAACATTTCATTGGGACTCCTGGTCTTCCAGGGACAGGACTCCGCCACGACCGAGTGGTGGCTCTTTGTCTTCCCGGTCGTCTTCTTGATCATCCTCATCCTGTCGATCTTCCTGATCGGCGACGGTCTGCGCGAGGCGTTCGACCCCAAGAAGAGTCGAGTGAGAGCCTGATGCCTGAGCATGTCCTGCAGATAGAGCGCCTCGAGGTCGACTTCCCCACCAAGGACGGGGTAGTCCATGCCGTGCGCGGCGTGGACCTGTTCCTCGAACCGGGCCAGGTCTTGGGCATTGTGGGCGAATCGGGGTCGGGCAAGTCGGTCACGGCCCTGGCCACCATGGGGCTGCTCCCAAAGGGCGCACAGGTGCGGGGCGCCATCCGCTTCGACGACACCGATCTCCTCACCCTGAAGGAAAAGCAACTCACCAACGTGCGGGGCACGGGCATCGCCATGATCTTCCAGGACCCGATGACGGCCTTGAACCCCGTGTACACCATCGGGTGGCAGATCAGCGAGGCGATCCTGGCCCATCAGGACATGTCGAAGGACGCGGCACGCGATCGCGCGATTGAGCTGCTGGCCAAGGTCGGCATCCCCAACCCGGCAGAGCGGATCGACAATTACCCGCACGAGTTCTCCGGCGGCATGCGCCAGCGAGCCGTCATCGCCATCGGCATGGCCAACGACCCGACGGTCATTCTGGCCGACGAGCCCACCACCGCTCTCGACGTCACCGTGCAGGCCCAGGTGCTGACCTCGCTGCGAACGGCCATGGACGAGACCGGTGCAGCACTCCTCCTCATCACCCACGACCTCGGCGTCATTGCGGGGCTGGCCGACCGCGTCCTGGTCATGTACGCCGGCCGGGCCGTCGAGATCGGAACTGCGGAGGACGTCTTCTATCGCCCCTCCATGCCGTACACGCTGGGGTTGCTCGGCTCGTTGCCGCGGCTCGACGGTGACGGGTCCGCCCGGCTGCGCCAGATCCCCGGTGCACCCCCCTCCATGCTCGGCGACCGCACGGGTTGCCCCTTCGCGCCCCGCTGCCCGCTGGCCACCGACCTCTGCCGCGAGACCGAGCCCGACCTCACGGTGGTCCCGTCGGTCACGTCCGATACCGGCGACCACCGGGCCGCCTGTCACTATGCCGAGGCCGTCGGTCGCGGTGACCACGGGCAGGTCTTCTCCGACGGCGTCGTGGACAACGTGATCGTATGACCGGGGCCGAGGCCGGCACCGGGACCTGGACCGACATCGCCCCGCAGGACAGCGCTGCCAGCTCTGCCCCTCCCCTGTTGGAGGTGACGGACCTGGTCAAGGAGTTCCCCATTCGCGGCGGGACGTTCGTCCGGCGCAAGGTCGGCGCCGTGCACGCCGTCTCCGGTGTCTCCTTCACCATCGCCCCCGGGGAAACCCTTGGGCTCGTCGGGGAGTCCGGGTGCGGGAAGTCGACCACGGGACGATCCGTGCTGCAGCTGACGCGGCCGACCTCGGGCTCGGTCAAGTTCGACGGGGTGGAGCTCACCGAGCTGGGCACGACGGACCTCCGCAAGACCCGTCGGGACATTCAGGTCGTCTTCCAGGATCCCTTCGCCTCGCTCGACCCGCGGCTCCCGATCGGACAGGCCATCGCCGAGCCCCTGCAGATCCACGGGACGCACAACCGGTCGGCCATGCAGCAACGCGTGGCCGAGATGCTCAAGCTCGTCGGGCTCGAGCCGTACCACGCCAACCGCTACCCCAACGAGTTCTCCGGAGGGCAGCGCCAACGTGTCGGTATCGCACGGGCCCTGGTCCTGCAGCCCAAGCTTCTCGTCCTCGACGAGCCCGTGTCCGCTCTCGATGTCTCCATTCAGGCCGGCGTGGTCAACCTGCTCGATGATCTGCAGAACGAGCTCGGGGTCGCCTTCCTCTTCATCGCCCACGACCTCTCGGTCGTCAAGCACATCTCTGACCGGGTGGCGGTCATGTACCTCGGGAAGATCGTCGAGATCGGTGACCGCACCAACCTCTACAAGCGACCGGCCCATCCCTACACCCAGGCATTGCTGTCAGCCGTGCCCATCCCCGACCCGAAGGCCGAGCGGGCCCGGAAGCACATTGTGCTGGAAGGCGATGTCCCGAGCCCGCAGTCACCGCCCTCCGGCTGCCGCTTCCGCACCCGCTGCTGGAAGGCGCAAGAGATCTGTGCCACCGAA